>Ga0224555_1000855_pt1 | contig 46228 bp, 71 predicted proteins | sample 714S23034metaG_FD_180687 | JGI IMG/M metagenome (GOLD analysis project Ga0224555, IMG submission 180687) | Peat soil microbial communities from Stordalen Mire, Sweden - 717 S2 30-34 | ecosystem: Environmental > Terrestrial > Soil > Wetlands > Peat | place: Sweden: Norrbotten County, Stordalen...
AAGCAGGAACTGAGCGGCAAGGGGCTAAAAAAGAAACAGCACCGAGCCGAGTCAAGTAACTCAAGACGGTTTCAGGCTTGAGTGAATCGCAGTTACCCAGAGGGTAAACGGTTGCTACTGTGGATTAGCACGATGCGGGTGACTCTGGCGGTCTTGGCGACAAGGCCGGCCCAAAGAAAGACGCTGAAAGGCGGGACAAAGTGAGCACACGCAGCGGGAAGGAAACACGGCCTGGGCAAGGCATGTAAAAACCTTCCGAAACGTCGGCGATGTTAAAAACAGCACCGCTGGCTTGTGATAAGAAGCAACCTGAGAGTTAAGAGGTCAGACCCGTAGCACTGGGCCAACGCATCGTCAAAAGCGGTGGCCGTCCCAGCGCAAACTGGTCAAGACGCGGACAGAAGTCATAAACGTGTCTTGACCTGGTTCGCAAGCCGGCGCTGCAAACGCCAGCCCAAGCGAGCTAAGAGGCCTCACTCAATAATTCAGTGACCGCAAGGCGCTGGACGGCCCTGCTATGAGGCCGGAAAACTCCGCTTGCCGTGGAGAATGGCGTCGGGAAGCTGGCAGCCCCGCAAGGGTGCGCCTAATGTCAGCGTGGGAAAGAGAGAGTGGCGAACTCCCAGTCCCCAATTTGCCTCCGTCTGGCCGCAAGGCTGGGCGGGGGCTTTTTGTTTCTTTGACGGACTCTGTCTGTGGACTTTATGGACGCTGTGGACTCCATAGGCTCTATGGAAAACGAAGTCGCCATGTTGCGTGCCCCTCAGCATAACCTCATCCATTCAGCCATCCATATCATATCGGCCACCAAGTGCTGCCACCTCCGGCTTCCGGTGTGGCGTACGAGAATGGAGATACCCGGGGCAAGAAGTTGGTCGTGCTCATCGGACAGCGAAAGGCTATGGGGATGGCGGTGCGGAACAACCGGACGGAGAACAGGTTTTCGGGGTTGATGGCGAGGTTGATGACGCCGGGTTAATACCCTCCCGTGACCGTATCCCCAGCCTTGCGCAAATCCTCTGCCAAATCCTTTTCCATCTGGAACTGTTTGTTCGCCAAATGAGCCTGGATTGCACGAACGACCACCTGAGACGCACATGGCTTGGGCATGTATACAATATCGATTCCGGTCGCGTCCCTGCGAATGCCAACTTCAGTAGTATAGCCGCTCCATATGATCACCTTCAACCCGGGTTTGTCCAGGCGCAATCTACGGCACAGGTCTGAACCGTTCATCCCCCCAGGCATGGTCATATCAGTATATAAGAGGTCGATTTCGCCTCGTTGTTCTTCCCACAATCCGATGGCTTCCATGGCGTTGCTTGCTTCCAACACCCGGTATCCCGCATTCCGTAGAAATGTGCTTAAAAGGCTACGCAGCAGTTCTTCCGCCTCCACCAGCAAAATAATCTCACCGCCATACTGCCGTGGACCGGAAGACGCCGGGCACCGCTCTTCCCTATGGGACAACGCCTCCCCCTCGCGTTTCGCTCCATCCTGCTCTGGGATGGGCGTTCGCTTCGACTCCCGTTCATCCGGTTGTGGATTCAAATGGTCCATTTTGAAAAACTTGCATTGTTCGCTGCTTGGGTATGCGTCCACAACTGGATCAAAGGCCAGTTTGACGGCGTTAATTCCCTAGCTCGACCCGAACCTTGAAGGAGATCTCACACCCAATGAAAGGATTGTGGCGAAGTCGTTCGTTCGGCACGTCATTCACTAATGTCACTTATAGTCTGCATTTGGTCGAGCCAAAACCAAGTTGCGCTGCAACAGCGTGCATTGCTGCATGGCCAAAGGGATGACCACCGCCGGAGATTCGGATCCCTGCGACTTGTGGATCGCGCCCAACTCCCACGAACAGCTTTTTGACCATACGAGTTGAGGTTGTGCCATGACGGAGGAAGGACTGAGAACAACTATCAGAGTCGTGGTGGCAAAAAAGTGAAACGAATTAGTCTTCACTTGCCCAAATCATCATGGAACGCAACCTCCGCCGGTGGAGGGGAGTTTCCTCCTGATTCCCCCTCACTGACCGAGATCGGCTTTCCAGAACAGCACCAGCCAACTTGTGAACGGTTACCACAATCCTTCCCATGTACGCCGGTGTCGCCCGTTGCATAACCCGCGTTAAATCCTTGATTTGCAGGAACTTTTGGCGAGGCCCCCGCCCTATGGGCATCAAGAAAAACCAGAAAAGAATATGGGTTTGTCCATATCATACGAACTGGAGTTGAAAGGGACCAAAGCTGAAGCAGAGGCTGTCTTAGGGCAATGGCGGTGCGCGCTGGCTGACCGGCATCCAGGGGCCCAGGTTGAGCCGGTAAACGGGGAGCGATTCGGATTTCTTGTGCGCCCTGGAGCTGGAGCTGAAACGGCTCGGTTCACCGTCAGATGGGAGGATGGAGCCTGGCGGGGCAGCGACAGCCCAAAAACCCAATATGCCAGCCTTCCCCAGAATGGAGGCAATGCCAACTTTCTCAAGGTTCACCTGCTGCTCATCGACATTTTGGACACAGGCCATCAATTGGGCATCGTTACGCAAGTCAGCGACGACGGAAATTATTACGAAACTCGGAATCAAGACATGTTACTGCAAAACCTGTACCTGAACCAGGCGGCGGTTGCGCAACTCGTCGGAATGCTCAAGGACAATTTTGAACGAGACCAAATTGAGAGCCCCATAACCGCACATCCGAATTTTGAAAAGCTGGAAGCAGTGGGATCTCTGCTCACATAACCGAAAATAGAAGTATGATACGCATCAATTTACTTGCTGAGGCCCAAGAGAAGACCCAAGCACGCCGGAGAGATCCGATTCGGATCTCGTGCCTCGTGGGAGGAACCCTTTTGGGGCTGATTCTGCTCTGGAGCGGGGTGCTTTACTGCCAGGTTTGCTACAGCGAAAAGGAAGTCCAAACCTTGAAAGACAAAGTTGTTCGGCACCAGCAGGAGTTCACGGACGCTAATTCCACAAACAAAGCCACCGAGAAGGAGGCTCTCCGGCTGGCCCAGCTTGACTGGCTGACCACCAACCGGGTCTTTTGCGGGTCGATCTTGAACGGACTGCTGCATTGCTCCGTGTCGGAAATTCAGCTGACGCACTTTGAGGTTCGCATGCAGCACAAGGTGGATAATGGCAGCAAAAAAGCATCGGAACAGATTCGCCTGGTCATCCAGGGAAAAAACAGCGACGGCGACCCCGGAGGCAGCATCCAGTCCTATGAGGAAAGGCTTTCCACCAACCATTATCTTGTCCAGGGACACAGCAAAGGCGACATCAAGCTCGCCAGCATGTCGGCGCCGGAGGCCGGCACCGATGGGGGTTTTTTTGTCGTATTCTCGCTTGATTACAACTACCCGAAGGTTGTCCGATGACACAGTTCGAACATGGTTTTCGCAACTACTTGCAACGGCTTTCGCCAGAGAAGAAGCGGAATTTCTTCGGTCTTGCCGCCGCATTGCCTCTTCTGCTGTCGATTGCCTACAGCCACTTAGTGGTGCCTCAGTGCGCGGCCGCTGAGAAGCTGTCCCACGACAAGGACAAAGCCTACCAGGCAATTCACAAAATCAGCACGGAAGTCTGCAATCGGGCCAATATCCAGGAAGAAAAACAGCAGATTGAGCAACGACTGCATGATGCCGAGATCCAGATGGCCCAAGGCGATTTCTACACCTGGATGATCAGGCTGGTGCAGGCCAGCATCAAGGACCGCAACATCGAGATTACGGAATACGGCACCATCCGCGGGCCGGAACATGCTCATGGAGATCTGCTGGTAGGGGAAGTTTGGTAGAAGATCGCACTCGCGGGAAATGCCTACTACAATGAAATAGGCCACTTTCTCGCCGATTTTGAGAATGGCCACAAAACGGGGCGGATTGGGAACGTGACGTTGGATACCACTTCAGGTTCCGAGAAGCTCCATTTTCAGATCGAATTGATCATGCTGGTCAATCCAAACGCGAAATAGAAGTGAAGGTCGTCATTGGCACTGTCAATCCTGCCAAGGTCGGCGCCGTAAAAACGGTGCTGGCCGGCTACTCCTTTCTGATGCCGCTCGAACTGGAAGCGCGCTCCGTCCCTTCGGGTGTCCCGGAACAGCCCGTTGGCCTGGAACAAATCCAAGCGGGGGCCGTAAACCGAGCCAAGGCCGCCTTTTCGGCTGCTCCCTGTGCTTTGGCCATCGGGATTGAAAGCGGCATCCTTTGGCTGGAGGAAGAGGCTGTTGACATCGCCCTCTGCGCCATCTACGACGGCCAGCGCATCAATTTCGGCACCACGCCGGGGTTTGTGGTCCCACCCAAGGTGGCGGCGCTTGTCCGGCAAGGGCAGGATTTATCAGAAGCATGCCGGACGGCTGGATTGACCAGCCACCAGAAAATCGGAGAGGGCACGGGGCTTGTTGGCATCCTGACCGAAGGGCGGCTGACCAGGGAGGACACCATCCGTCAGGCCATTCAAATGGCCCTGACAGCCTTTGAAAAGGCCAACCTTTACCAATAGATGAAGCAAAAATTACCAACGGATTTCGCCATGGACCTGCTCAAGCTTGTGGTCCAGCGCATCTCGTACTTTGAGGCGAACCCCTCCCACCTGGCCTGGGTGATGATGCATTACTCAACGCTGTTTTATCGCGGGCGAGTTCTCTTCGACGAGTGGCTAAACCCAAAAGACCCGTTGCTCGACAGGCGGGACCTTACCCAGGCCCAGCAGAACCTTGTTTATGATGCATGGGCTGTCACGATATCCAACGATCCCGAGTTTAACGATGCCGTGCTCCCACTGGAAAAGAAGGCTGGTAAAACCGTCGAGGAGTGGGTGTGCCTCAAGCTGGATCCACGCTATCGCTACCGATCCCTTTACCAGGATGCCCGCTCTGTCCATAACCAACTCCTTTGCACCATTGGGACGGGCATGAAGTGGGTTGAAGAAAATGGCGTCAGTTACATTGCGCACGTCGAGCCCAGCGGGCTCAACACGGCCAAGTTTGCCGGCTATACGAAGGCGGGCCGCAAGATCGATCCGGAAATCCGCCGCGAGGTGCTGAAGATCGCCGACCGCTTTGGTTGTCTGCGTTGTATCGACAAGTATATCCAAAATGGGATCAAAGCTGCCCGAGGCTGGGAGTGGGTCCTGGTGTCCAAACGCGGGGTTCTGGTTCCCCCACACAAAACCACCATAGCCAAGCTGCTCAAAAAACTCGACAAGAACAAGCAGCCAAAGCCGCGCTCGACGAAGCGGCACGATTACTACCAGCTTTCCGAGCGGTACTCCAACCTGATGACCATGCCTAAAAACGCTCATCACAGCTACTGGCGCACGGGCGTGAGGGTAGCATGCGAAATTATCAGCAACCCAGCTTCCAACAAGGAGAGCGCCCGTTTGGCTCGCAAGTTCCTTCGCAAAGCCAGCCAGCGCCTGAAGTTTTAGGAATGGAGGAAGGGGTAACCGCCGCTACCGCGGCACAAAAACAACCAACAAAATGAATTTAGACTGGAATCCAAATATCATTCAACAGCTGCACCCTGTTTCATCGATAACCGAGCAGCTTCGACGGCACGCCCTGATAGACCGGCAAGCGCCCAACCTGGTCAAGATGGCCGACGATTTCACGCTCGCTTACAATGCCGCTCGGAGCGTGGTCAAAAGCAAGGCTGCCCTGGCCTTCCGCCTGGACTTGGCAGCGAAGCCGGCTCCAGCGGATTTGGACCTAACGGCGCCCATGCAAATCGGCGGGCTGCCCGATCTTGCCGGCGCCATCAACTCCTCGGCCGCTTATGTGGTGCATCAGAAACGCGCGCCCTCGCTGGAGAAGCTGGTCGATTCTTACTGGCCTCTCAATCAAATCACAGGGCAACCGCTCAAGTTCCTCTGCCAGCTTGACATTTACGATTGGATGGTTGTGGCCCACTGCCTTACCCACGAGAGATGGGGCGATCCGCTTCAAGGCGCTGACGCCCCCTACAATTGGTTCAGCGCGGCGGGCGGACACAAGCTGCTGCAATACCCTCACCGGCTCCAAGTCTGGTACGATCCGGATTTTCAGGAGAGCATGCTTGGCGCCAACGCGTTCATCCTGGTTACGGACGATCTCGCGCCGGAGCAGGAAGTTTTCTCGCGCGCGGAGATACTTGAGGCTGTCCGCAGGAAAAACGAAGAAGCCAACAAAGTGGAATACGCTACCGGGGAAGCGCTGCCCCGCCTCCAGCTGGCGCCGCCAACGCTGGGATTTGACGTGGAGTATCGGGAAAATGGCCTCAGCTACCTCACCGATAAGCTCCATGACAAACTGCAGGACGACCCCATTTTCAGCAGCCGCGCTGAGATCCAGCTCTTCGGGAAAGCCAGCAGCCAGCAGGAACCCCGGCGCTTCATCAGCCCTTACCCGTTCCACCCCCACCGGCTGACACCCTTCCTTTGCAGGCACAGCCAGGCCCATGACGTGACGTATCAACTTTACGCAGCCTTCAAAACGTACAGTTTCAGGTGGGTGGAATGCAAAGTCGATTCTTCCTGCACCTAAACTTCAAATTATGAAACCAGCAGAGCTGTATAAGAGCCCGAGCGTCAAAACTGAGACGGAACTGCATGTTCTGAGCAAATACATCCACGAAATCAGCCTGGAAGGGATTAAGACCCCCAAAACCAGCGAAGTGGAGATCCGCTATGACATCGACGAGTGCTTCGATGGAGAGCGTGGGCTGGCCATGTTCTCGGTTTGGTTCAAAGTGAAGCCATTTATGGTCTGTCACGAGGCTGGTCGCGGCAATAGGGACTACTACAACCGTTACGTGACCGATGCCCAGGTCTTCTCTGATTTTCTGGCTTACGTTGTCACATTGCTGCCAAAAGAGGGGCCGGAAGCCATTAATCCTGAACAGGATTTGAGCCAGCTGGACCAGTTTTACGGCTGGCCCACGCCGGCTCTTTACGATCCCAGCCTGAAGCCCAAGTTCAAAGTGGGCGACGTCGTCATGGGCAAGGTCCTCGAAAACTACTTGCGCGATGCGTACGCGTTTGAAAAAGCCAAGGGGATCGTCACCCGTTGCGAGATTGTCTCCATCAATCCATACAACCCCACCCATACTTACCACCTCCGCCAAATGGACCGGCGCTGGGAGACGGAAGCCGAGGTTAAAGCCCGCGGAGGCCAGCACGCCGAGATGGTCACCAAGCTCAACGAAGGAAACGTTGGAGCCTCGGGCAACAATGAGACGGTGCAGGCGATCGTTTAAAGGGATACGCATATGAGCGAGAATTCATTCCACACCGCGCCAGTGGGATACCTGGTGGTGCATCCTGACAATCTTGCAGAGGACCAGTGGAGGGAAGTGGAGAAGCTGTCAGGCCGCGAGAACATCAATATCTTGCGGGATCTGGAGCTTGCTCTGGTCCTGGTCAGGGGAGATGCTGGCTACCCGGCAGCCGGCCTTTGCACCAGCTGGCACGCTGGCAGATTTACGTTCGATGTGGTCGTCTTTTCACCCGACCGCCACCGTGGGCTGGCCAAGTTCCTGGTGCAATATGCCATGCGGCAGTTCAATGAGGATCGAGAGGCTTTTCCAAGCCCCTTGTTTGTAGTCCACGCCGTCAACCCAAAGATGAAGATGCTGCTGGAGGAGCCCTTTGGTTTCAGTGTCGCCATGCCCCCGAACGGCCAGGGAACAACTACGTGGGAAATGATTCCCACCATGGATGATGATTGCAGGGTCATCATTCCTCAACATGAACTTGTAAGGGCATAGCCGAAACCCTGCCTTACAATTGAATTGGAGAAAACCATGCCAGAAAAAACAAAAGACATCGCGGAGTTCAAGAAAGTCAAACCAGCGGAGTTTAATCCGCTTCATTCGGGCCAAAATCCCAACAACTTGCGCCTGCGCATCGAGAGGACCGGAGACCCGGGAATCTACCATGAGGTGGCAGTCCGGGGATTTAAAGACGGCAAGCCCATTGCCGACATCCTGGTGGGCCTGAACGAACAAGGCGAACTGAGGGTGCTCATCACCAGCGACGGGGATGGGGAATCGGACCATGCCATTGCCGTGTTCCCGCAAAGGCCGCGCGAGCAGATGGTGGAAAAATTTAACTGAGAATCTTGGAAGTTGGACCCGCAGTTTCTCCAGGGCAACAATGGCTCACGCCAATACAAGCAACACCAGGAAATTATGAGTCAGAACTGGGTTGCATCCAGAACGATATTTTTGGCGGTCCACGGCTCCCAAGCCTTTGGAATGGCCACAGCCACATCCGACCTCGACCTCAAGGGCGTGTGCATCCCCCCGCGCGCCGTCCGCGATGACCTCTTTCACAAATTCGCGCAAATTGAGAATCCGCCCTTCGTCGAACGAAGCTGCCAACACCTGCTCAACCCGGCTAACCCCAAGGTCGAAAGCATCGTCTACAGCTTCCGGAAATACATTGAACTGGCCACGCTCGTAAATCCCACGATCATCGAGTTGATGTGGGTTGACCCCAAGTTTATTGTCAGCCAGCACCCAATTTGGCAGGTGATCCAGGAAAACAGGGGCTTCTTCCTCTCCCGCAAGGCCCGCCAGACCTACCTCGGATACGCGAAGCAGTAGCTGGCGAAGATCGAGAGGCACCGGAAATGGCTGCTGCTCGAAAAACAGCCTGCCCAGCCGAATAGGAAGGACTTTGGCCTGAATGGCGCCGAGGCGACCCGCGAGTACGCCGAGGCCGAGCGCTACATCCGCCGACAGGTAGAAAGCTGGAACCTGGCTCAGTTCGAGGGCCTGGATGATGATGCCCGGCATGAACTGAAGGAACAATGCTGGGACGCCGTCAACCACCTGAACCAGTCCGCGCATATTGATTGGACAAACTGGCCACAAGCCTACTTTGATGCAGCCCTGGTGAAGCTGCAGAATGAAGTGCAAATGCCGCGGGATGTGCTTGGCTTGATCGCCGCGGAAAAGCGCTACCAGGATGCCCTGCGCGAGTGGCAAGGATACCTCCGGTGGAAGAACGGACGAAACCCAGCCCGCCAGGCGCTGGAAATCAAGCACCGGTTTGACACCAAGCACGCCTCACACCTCGTCAGGCTCCTTCGACAGGGGCTAGAGATCATGGAAACCGGCCGCTTAACGGTGCTTCGCCCAGATGCCCAGGAGCTTCTGGCCATCCGTAATGGCGCATGGAGTTACGAAAAGGTCATCGACTACGTCCAGAAGATGGAAACAAAACTCGATGGAATTGAGGAGCGATCGCCGTTACCGGCCAACAGCGACAAGGTGGCCATCAACCACCTCTACCATGAGACAATGGAGCGATGGGACCACGAGCGGCAAGCCGTGGCAGAATTATAATTTTGACTAAGCTGGCCAAGAAGGCCGCAAAAAGAAGGTATGCGAAATCATCATAAAAGGCCCCGCCGAATGGCGGCAAAACCTCTGGAAACCGATATTTTACGGGTTTGGGATGTTCAGCAGGCTGAGGAATTCATAGCAACTATCCGTGACCGCGTCGCAAGCTGCGGTTATGCCATTTCCATTGTCGGAGGAGTGGCAAGGGATGGGTACTCCCATCATGACTTGGACCTGCTCCTGGTGGCCAGCCAGGAGAACCCCGATTACAACGGGGCTCTTGAAGTATTCGCCAAGCCTGGGACGGTTCACGAGGAAACGAGCCCGTATTGCGACGGGACCGTGATTCAGATCCAGACTGCAGACTGTAGGGTCGTGGATATTTTCTTTACGACTCCGGCCGGCGTCATTACCGGCGCGCCCCGTCTTGACCCCATTGATGCGACCCGGGCCGAAAACGAAGTGCAGAGTGAGCGCTGTGCAGCTTAAACCTGGCAAAAATCCAAATGAAACCTACAACACGAAAAACTGGAACCCGCGAGTGGTCCGATGTCTGCTACAACATTGGAACCAACTGCGGCAGGCGTTGCCGCTACTGCTTCGCGAACTCCACCAAGGCTGATCCCGGCAACGAGAGGCTCAAGAATCCCATACCGCCCATTCCCAAGAAGAGGGGCAGCGCGATGTTTCCAACGCGCCATGACATCAGCCCGCACTTCCTGCCTGAGTCGCTCAAGGCTATCCGCCGGCTGCTGGACGGCGGCAGACGCGTGCTCATCGTCTCCAAGCCGCAGATGGTCTGCATCGAGGCCATTTGCCGGGAATTCACCAATGACAAGCTGAACATCCTTTTCCGTTTCACGATCGGCACGATCAACCAGGAGCTGGCAAGCCTTTGGGAACCGGGCGCGCCGGCCATTGCGGAGCGCATCGCCTGCCTGAAGTACGCCCGGGAAGCGGGCATTGCCACCAGCGTCAGCATGGAGCCAATGCTGGCGGGAACCGACAACGCCCTGGCCACGTTTGAAGCCGTTTGTCCGTACGTCACGGAGACGGTCTGGCTGGGAAAGATGAACAAGATTGACGAACGGGTCGTGCAAGGCGATCCGGCCGTGGCGGACGCCTGCGCGCGCGTCAAAGAGCTGCAGTCGGACCCGGAGATACTCCGCCTGGTCAAAGCGCTGGATGGACATCCGAAAGTGCAGTGGAAGGATTCCATCAAAGAAGTCATCGGCCGCAATTCATGAAAATCTTTACCGTCCACCAGCCCGGCGAGTATCACCCGTCTTTTGGAGCAGTTGGCAACAACTGGGAGGAAGCCATGGCGGCCAGATCCATGGATCCAGCCACGACCAAAGAACAGGTCCTGCATCAGACAGGCATTCCGAACGGGCAAATCATCGAGGAGGAACTGGAGCCGCGCGGCACCCTGCCCGTTCTCGACGACATGGTTTATTGCCGGTTTACGTTCCGCCGCGGCGTCATCCGCCAGGTTTCTCCCAACTACTGGATATGCTCCGTGGATTGGGTGAATAACAACTCATCGGTGGAAGCCGCCAGCAACCTTTACGTTGCCAAGCGAAACAGTAAAACCCCAGCAGAGCAACCCGTTGAAGCTGACCTTGCGGCAGTATGAAGGGTCCGATGCCAAACTCAAACATCATATGAGCATTTGCATCTGCAGCCATCGTCAGAAGTCTAATGGCCGGCCCAGCACGCGTTGTCCAGCGCATGTCGGGTGGCAGCCAAAACCTCAACGCAAGATGAAGCCTTCCGCGCGCGGACGCAAAAACGGACTTTAACATGACTTTATCCCTGCCGGTCACCCTGCTCCAGCACCTCAAGCTGGAGAATAAAGATCTGATGCAGTCGGCCAAGCGCACGACGCAGATGTTTGTCGAAATCGATCACCGATTCGTTGGCGAAGCAGATCGGCGAACCTTGCTGTTGGCCTGCAGCGAGGGCGAACAGACCAAGGAGAAGAAAAAGCTGAAGCGCCAGCTCAAAAGCCTGATCGACATCGCCGAGGATCCCGCTGGGGCCAAAGTCCAAAATCTTGGAGCCTTCAAGGATGCTGCCACCGACCTGTTCAAGAAGCTTCCCAACAAGAGAGCCTTTGTGGTCGATGGCGCACTCCGCCGCCCGGTCCCCTACTTCGTCGAGCGGGTCAACGAATCAGGCTCCGTTCGCTTTGGCCTTCCCCACGTTACGATTGAACTGACCGCCGTTCGGCTGGGCAAGCGAGTGGAGGAAAAAGTCGTTTTTTATTACCGAGATATTCGAGGAAAAACTCTTGGGCAGATCCTCGACGCTGAAGGCATCTGCCTGGAGAACGAGGCCCTTAACGAGGAATACCAGAGGCACATCGAGCTTTACCAGGTCTGCTCTACCAAGTTGGGCGAGCAGTTTACGGGCAACGCCTGGGTGCAATTACGCGAATCCGAAAACAGCTGGCAGCCGGAAACCTATCATGTTCCTGCTGATCCCGAGCGCCCGGCTCAATTGGTGATGGACCATTGGCATGGAGAAGACGGCGAGAAAAGGGATGAAAAAATAAAGGCCGACGAATCGTTTTGGGAGGCAGACGGGGATGGAGAGAAAGACCCCACGGAACTGCCGGAGCAGCCGCTGGTTTACATGTACGATTTGCAAGCCCACGAGGCCGTCATCGTCCACGTCGCCGATATCACACCGCACGAATATCAGCCGGAGGTCGGCCGGTTGCTGATTCTTCCCCCAGACGAAAAGAGGCTGTTGGACATCTTGCGCCAGGGAATCCGGATGACGGACAAAGACGTCATCCACGGAAAAACTGGCGGATGCCTGATCATTATCCAAGGAGAGCCTGGAGTGGGGAAAACGCTCAGCGCCCAAGTGTTCAGCGAGCAGAACAAACGCCCTCTATATGAAATCCAGTGCGCTCAACTCGGAATCCAGCCTAACGAAGTGGAAAAAAATCTCCGCGAGGCGCTGCTTCGGGCCCGCCGGTGGAACGCGGTGCTCCTCATCAACGAAGCGGACGTTTTTGTGCATACCCGCGGCACAGACATCGTCCAAAACGCGATCGTCGGCGTTTTCCTTCGCCTCCTGGAAAGCTTGGATGGCGTGTGCTTCCTAACCACCAATAAAGGCACGATCATTGACGATGCCATCTACTCCAGGGCTATCGTCCACCTGAAATACGACTACCCGGACAAGGATGGGCGTAACGCCATCTTCACTGACCAGGCCAAACTGCAAGGCCTGCAGCTGCCCGCCGACGTTGCGCGCGCTCTTGCAGACAAACACAAACTGTCTGGACGCGACATCAGGAAGCTGATCAAGCTCGCCAAATTGCTCCATCTGAGCGAAGGCAATGACATCACGCTCGAAGACATGGAATGGTCTCTGCGCTGGCGAAAAAGCAGAAAAAATGGCCATCCATCAACAGGCGAGCAAGCCGGTTGAAAATTGCCGTGCCCGAAAACACTGAAAATTACGTTGTATAACCGCACTGGGAGGCGCAGCAGCCGACGCCACATGCGCAACCGCTCAAGGAAGGACGGCCACCTCAATTGACGACAACACCCGCAAAAGGCCAGGGTATTGGCTAAGGAGAAGCGGCGGACCATATTCAACAGGTCCTTTTGGATCGATCCCTGTGAAGTTCTGTTTGGAAACATTCCTGTTATAGCGACCTCGCTTCCAACCCTTGCGATCGAAGATGGCCAGGTTTCGTGTACCACTGTGATGCCGCGAAGGGTAGTAAATACCATCAATGCCAAGAGGATGCTCAGCAAGCCTAAGGGCCCATTCCCTCGCAATAGCGTGGTCGCCCGACAGCAATTGAATGTCGGTGCCTATTTTTGACAGGTTGATGCCATGCGCGAAGAACACTTTGATCGGTGGCACGGCCACCAAGGTGACCCACCACTCGTTCAACTGAGCTTTCGTCAACCTTCGTGAGGCTGAACCGACCGGACCCCAAGAATCATCAAATATTTCGAGCAGAACGCCGCCAAGAGTTTCCCCGACATAGAGCGTTCCGGGCCCTGTCGACGGGTCAAAACGGGTCGCTCCACGACGGCTGAAATGGATAGGATGCCACGGCCTTCCAGTGAAGCGGTTAATCGTATGAAGCCGAAAATAAAGCCCTTCCCGTTCGCCACACCAATGACCCAGTGGCAACGTATTGAAGTCCGCAGAGGGGGGGCGGCGGATTTAAGTTACCAGGTATTTTCAGTTGCATGCAATTGGGCGTGCGCAACCGCCTCTTTTACCCTGGCCTGGCGTAGCAAATCTAAAGGACGCTGGTTGCCCAACTGCCGGCGAGGACCCAGAAAATAACCCATCAGTCGCCATTCGTCTTCGCTATTGAACAGCTGCAGAATATCTTGGATGCTGGGCAGCAGAGCGCCTGCCTCGGTAAATTGCCACCGCGGGTAAAAGAAATCGTGTCGCGAATCGCGCCAATACAAAATGCGGTGTTCCTTACGACGCCGGTGCAACACCGCCGCAGTCAAATCCCACTTTGCCCGCAATTCGGCTCCGGAATATGCCCCTCCCTCCGCTTTTTGCAGTTCAGCCACAATCTGCTGGCCAGCCTCTTCGGGCGAAAACGCCTTGGCTTCTTTCATCTCTTCAAGCATCTGCTGCAACGCGGACTGGAGCGTGCTCACTTTGGAACGCATCCGATTTAGCGCGGCACGAGCGTGTTTGGACAATTTTTCCGCCTCGATCGCGCGAGCATCCCGCTCGAAATCCGCGACCAAAACATCGGCATCAGGAACTGCATTCATGCCTCTACTATATCAACACCATCAACCATGTCAACCCCCATTGCAGATATTCTTTAAAAGCCTCAGCCCGAGCCGTTAAGCTGGCGCATCCTTTGGCGTGAAAAAACCTGTGCGGTTTATACCGGGATTGCCATATCCAACCCGAGGTCGATCACTTTGGCTAAAGGAGGATATAGCCATTTAAATCGCTGGTTATCGAGGGCCTCTTGTCAGTCGCGCGATGGAACTTTCAGATCTCGAAAGCTGCAACGATCAGCCCAATTTGGGAAGATGGCCGCGGTCCGGCGCCGGGCAGCGCGGTGCGTGCCCTGCTCCAGCAAGGGGAAAATTGCGGCACCGGTTGGGTGCAGGCCCCGCTTGCCCTGGTAAACGCGCTCCAGAATAGATAGACAACGCACCGCGTTGGCCTGGCGGAGTCCCTTCAACTTAGGCGCAGTCAGCCTCGATCCATAGCTCCGCTCAACAGAAAACCACGGCAAGCAGAAAAAGCATCGGGGCGACCTACAATGTTCGTAAGGCCCGCGGCCGAACCAAGGAGCGGCCCTCAAGAAAATGAGAATACTCGATCGCTTGCAACGGGGTGAAAAGGTCATAGACATCGTTTTCAACAACGCTGGCGAAGTGGAGGTCAACATCTACCCGAAAGCCTCCTCCGCCGAGCACATGGAGGTCATGGACTACCTGGCAGATGAAGGCTTGCTGGAAAGGGCCGACGAAAACGCCAGCATCTGCCGCAGTTATGGAGCCTAAACAATGAAAATCGCCATTTTTTCGGACATTCACGGGAACCTTGAGGCGCTGGTCGCCGTCTTGCAGGACATCGCGGCACGGAAATGCGATCTTCGTTACTGCCTGGGGGACATCGTCGGATACGGGGCCAATCCGCGCGAGTGCCTCGAATTGATCCGGGCCAACGGCATCCCAGCCATCAAGGGCAACCACGACGACTTTGCCGCCACGGACCTGCCCCTGGGCATGTTCAATCCTGCGGCAGCCCATGCCATGTCGTGGACCCGGGCGGCTTTGACCGCCGAACAGCGGCAATGGCTGAGCAAGCTCCCCTACCAGATTCAGGTGCCAGAGCACGGTTTCTGCCTCTACCACGCCAATGGAGTTTGTCCAGAGGGGTTCGAGTACATCTTCAGCGAGTATGCCGCGGGCCAAACCATCAAGCGGCAGCCAGCCCCGGTGGGCTTCATTGGCCACACCCATGTTCCCGCCATTTATAAGTGGAGAAATGGAAAACCCGAGCAGGTTGACGTGGAAGACACCAAAATTGTCAAAGGCTGCCGCTACCTGTTCAATGTGGGCAGCATAGGGCAGCCCCGCGACGGCAATCCGCAGTCCTGCTACGCCATCTACGATACGGATGCCCAGCAGGTCAATTACATCCGGCTGGATTACCCCCTGACAAAAACACAACAGAAGATCATTGATGCCAAGCTGCCCCCGCACCTGGCATCGCGTCTCGCTACAGGAAAATGAGCACACTACCGCCCGTCGGCACGTTTATCCGGGTTCTACGGCAGCCCCCCGGCTCTCATGTCAGAACCGTCACAGGGCTATGTGGGTGGGTCAGCAATGTCTTTCCCAAGGAAGACAAGATACTCGCTGAACTGGTGGAAATTGGCCTGCTGCGCGCTGAAGCGCGGGCCTCGTGCCAATCTCTTTCGCCTGGCGATTTCAAGATCGTAAAGCCAACCCGGCTTCTCCAGCAGATGCTTGCGAAATGGGAGCAGGAGCAGAAAACACCCAAAGACCCGATGGTTGAGAAGATCATCGCGGCATGCACGTCCTTGGCGGATCGGTATGCCGCCGAGCGGCAGGCCATGGATAAAGCCAAGGCTGGCAAAGCCAACCCTTTTCTGCTCCGCAAGGCCCTCAAGAGAAGCTCCAAAATGGACTACCCTACTTACCGGGAGTTCGAAGACGCGGGATACGGCTTCCGCCTGCGGGGCATCGCCTGCCGGCCCAAAAAGCTGTCTCTCAAAGCAAAGGTGGAGCTTTCTTGGCTGAACGAAGCCTCGGACACCACCAGCTTCTGGCCCGGCGACCCCCGAGTCCGCGCTCTCGTGCAGGAACTCGATCTCGACCCGTATGCCCGCCGCTTCGACGCGGCGCTCTACCGCGATGAGGAAACCATTTTTGTTCCGGCAAAACGCCTGCGCGTGGCAGTCATTCGGGCTCTCAACCAAGGGCGGGTCGTCCTCACCATTTCAAACGGGCGTCTGGAGAACGGCGAGCAGCTGCTGGCCCATGATAAGGACGAGGTCACGCACTTTTTCGTCACGGTAGCCCGGCGCCGGAAGCTCCCCGCGGTGGCATCATGATTCGAGGCGAATACTGGCTGGTGGACGGAGACCCCCGATTCGCCGATGGCGACGTGGGAGAAAGCGATCATGCCATCCTCGCGCTGCAGGAAATCCGCTACACGGTTCTGTCCGAGTTCGGCTGGGACGGCGACGTCGAAGCCCTGCGCGACAATGACGCTTTCCTGGAAGAGCTGGAGGAGTTGCTGGGCACGAACGAGAAGGACGAAGTAGCCCGACGCTTGGCAGAAGAATGCTCTAATCCGGAACTGGCACAGAGGCTCCTGCCGGCGGCTTTCGAACAGGAAGACGCCCGCGAAGCCGCCATCCGCCATCTTGGGTGGAAGTGGGTCAAGCGGGATTGGGTAGGCACCTTCAATTTGGCGCCGGCGGACATGCAGCAGATCGCCAGGGGAATCGACCAAATCCTGGACGAGGAAGGCATTGAACCAGGCCCTGAAGATGAGATCGAGGTGCGAATTCTCTCCACCGGCAAGAGCCTGTTCCTCAGCATGGAAGATCTTCACGGCAGCATCGCCACAGGAAAGCACCCTGTTGCCGGAGCCACGTACCAGCCAGAACCTGGATACGGGGCAACAATGCAAATGGACCGTAAGCAGCTTCATGCCTGCTACGCGGAAATTGGCGATTAACTCAGCAACAGAAACTCTACCGCGCTAGAATAAATATCATGAAAAAGCCCTTATTATTGGAGGCTGCATTTTTGCCGCCATCGTCTTCGTTTGCATCTTCATTGGCCTGGCGGTCGCTGGTACTTACAACAGCATCGTCCTTCAGGAACAAGGGGTCAGTGGTTCCTGGGCCAACGTAGAGGCTGGCCGCAAGGCCAAGGCCCTGTTTGCAAGGAGGCAAAGCCCTCATGAAAATCCGTACGCGCACAGTGCTCTTCAACACCGACAGGACCCTGGCGGAACTGCGCGTTTACGTTCAGCCCTTTACCATGGCTCAGCTTCCTGTTCTCAAACAGCAGGTACTTGATGCCTTAGGGAAGGTCAATGCCCATCCAACGGACGAACAGCTTGGCCTCTACAGCAATCGCGCCGGCATCCACTTCTATTGCGTTGTCAGGGTGGACCCAAACCTCCCGCGACTTCTCAAGCAGTCCTGTTGGAAGGAAGCAAAAAACTGACGTTGAACTAAAGTAAATAACATATGAAAAAGATACTTTACACTTTTGGCGCGGTCGCAATCCTCGCCCTATCCGGGTGCGATCCGAAGTTTGACCCTCAGATTTCAGACTCGCAAACAAACCGAGGGTTCGCTCCCGTTACCCAGCTCGCTAACGGCGGTGCCGCCTATTTCGATGGCAGGCTTTGGTGGTACTACCAGGTGGACTTTGAGTCTTTAGGCGGCGCCATCTATTCTCCCGATTCGGACGCATGGGAGCCGTGCGTGCAATCACCCGCTGAGTGCAGCTTGGGAGTGAACAAGATGGCGCGCAGCCGAGCTGTTAGAATCGATAAGCGGGCGATGCCGACCGGCGCTGTCATCTCCATGGAAGAAGCCTCCCGTCTGATTAAACTGATTGAAAACAGCCATCAGCGCACCAACGTTCCGGCGCCCGACGCAGCCGAGCCCCACAGCACAACCTGAGGTTAAATGATCTTCACAGAGTTAATGGCCATGTTACCATTTCCTGCTTCACGCGCGTAGAAGCCAATAGTCCCGAGGAAGCCCAGGCCATCGCGCGCCAGCGCCAGATGTGCATGGTCTCCGACCCGGCCCGCAGTGGTGAAGATCCCAATGAGGTTTGGTTTCATAACGGCGAGCTTGATGGACAACCGGAAGTCACAGGTGTAGAACAATTCTCGTGAAAACGAGTTATCCATATTGGGCCATCGTCACCAGAGTTGGAAGGCTCCCCTGCCCGCCTCAATACAAAGGGACCGTCATCGAAAAGCAATTTGCATCAGGCCGCCTCGGAGGGACCAAACAGCAGGAACAAACCACTTCTGACAGCCAGCACGCCTTGAGGCTGTATCATGCAGCCAAGCGGGATGGGCGAGAGGTCGACGTTTACGTTGTGCGATCGCCGCGACAGCCCAGGCACCGGCTGCGCGATCCCCGAACAGAACTCGTTCAATGAGCCCGGAAATCTCCCTGCTGTCTGATTTGCACGCATCCCTCACAGGGCGTTTGCCCAAGCACTGCCGAATCTGCAACAAGGGGGCCCAGTTCAGCAAAATGCTGCGACAGCGCCTGATAGTGGAAAGGGAGGGCCTTTGGTTCATCACGGAAGAAGGCAAAAAGAGGCTGGATGCTTCGGGCGAGGTCTTGCCCTGCGTGGTGAAGGAGTTCATTTTCGACAATTTTCCACCGGGAGTCAATGTGCAGCAGTGGCGATCCCGCATCCAAATCGATCTGGACACCGATGACAACGTCGAGAATTTGCGGCGCTTTCTTCCGGAACCGGATATTCGGTTCAGCCCCGGCGCCATGGAAAACGGGCCTAATGAGCTGGCGGTTTTCGCCACGGGAGAAATGCAGGACAAATCCTACGCCCAGCACCTCCTCATCGTGCTCCTCTCCCCCTGGGAGGAGGAGACCAGCAAGCGCGACACGGTATCGGAGTGGCTGATGGACTTTATCTGTCGGAACCGTTCCAAGCTGGCCCGCCTCCTGGCCCCCGTTTTCACCTAGATAATTTTTCCCCTTTACATTGCTTAGGCAATTTCCTTCTGTACACGAGCATTGGAGACCCTTGACCAACTCTTGGCTCAGACGGAACTTTTCGCGGAGCAACAGCTCCGCCAGTTCAACCGCCTGCATCCGGTATTCTGCTGGCTGGGAAAAGATGGTCCCGGCATGGCGGTCCCCGCAGCATTGACAGACGAGGATGACAAGAACGCCTTCGTTTCCATGTCCCGCCTTTTCTGCATTGCGAACGCCGCAACGGCTTGCGTGACGGCTGTGGAAGCGTGGATCAGCACCAAATCGCCCAAAGAGGTCATGCCTTCTGAAGACTTCGACCGGAAAGAATGCGTCATTCTGATGGGGGAAGACCGTGTCGGGGCCAAACATAAGATGTTGCCCATTGTCCGTAGCTCCAATGGAAACTTCTTTGGCTTTGGCGAACCAAAGTTTTCCGATGGCTTCTTTCTCACCGGCCGTTTTACGAAGATCCTCCCGTCAAGGGAACCGGACATCGAAACCCAGCGTCTGGCTCAAATCGTCATCGAGCTTCAATGCGGCCGCGCAAAGGCAAAGCCACCGCCAAAATCCCGCCCCAGGAAATAACCAGCCCAACAAACCTTGGTGACATCGAAGCACCGAGTGGATACATCGGAACCGCAAATCCTGGAAGAAGAACCTCTCCAAGGAGCGGATCTTTTTTGCGGCAGTGGCGGAACTTTTACAGTGATTCTAAAGGCAGCCAGGCGGATAGGAAGGGCCATCGATCTGTTGGCTATCAACCACTGACCCGTTGCCATATCCGTGTTACTGCGTCATCGAGTTCGAGTTTGCGGAACGAGACTGCTCCGGATTGCCTTCAAAGGTCACGGCAACCATCTACCCTGATAACCAAACAATAGCTCTTCATCCGCATTAGACTACCACTATGAGCGAGAACGCGGAGAAGCCTGAAAGAAAATTCCGCTGCCGCGCGTGCGGTAAGGTCTGGGAGGAGTCGAAACTCACCACGAATCTGCACTCTGCAACTCCCACCTGCGGGGATGCCTTCTGCGGAGCGTCGTGCGACCCGATTCCAGAGGCTCATCAACAACCCAAGCCAAAACCATGAATCTCGACACCTTGAAGTCCGGACAACAGATTACCGTCCAGGATGCCTCCATTGTTCAGGGCCAAGCACCAAAGTGGTCAAGAACGCGCGGCACCAGGGTCGGCATCTCCACGAATTACGTTCATCCTCGGGTGCGAGACATTTCCATCAACATCAGCGGAGGGCCCTGTTACGGGGCCACGGAGTGGGACCCTCATCTCAAAGCGCTCATTCGGCACGGCCAAGCCACCAGAATAGTCGGCATCGACGGGCCTTGGAGGGAAGTACGGCATCCCGAGCATCCGCAAGATGCCAGCAAGAGGCTGGCCATTCCGGTCCGGCGAGAGGGAGACCAGGAACGGCAGCTGCCCTGAGCAAAACCGCGCCGATTCCAGCGTTATTATCGGTACTTGGGCGAAGCAGTAGCTCTTGGGCCGTATAATATGTCGTGAGGGAAAAGCAATCAAAACACAAAAAGGTGCAAACCAAGGAAGCGTCCACCATAGAAGCTAACGGCAACGGGGTGGCCCCCTATGATTCCCTGCAATCTTACATGCAGGAAATAGGAAGGGTACAGCTGTTGTCGGTTGAGGAGGAGCGTAAGCTCGCGCGAAAAATCAAAGCGGGCGACGCACGGGCGCGCGAGCAGATGATTCTGGCCAACCTGCGGCTGGTCGTGCATATCGCGCGGCAATACGAGAATTTCGGGATCCCCCTGAGCGACTTGATCAGCGAGGGCAACATTGGGCTGATGAAGGCTGTGGAGAGGTTCAACCCCCGCAAAGCTATACACCGCGTCATAAATCTTTGCGCGTGCATTTTATGTGCCAATCCGTTATACTTGTTTGATTTGGAATGGTAAGAACCATAAAACTGAGCTATACGACGACGCCTCAAGCCGCTGAGATCATAGCTCAATGGCGCAAGGCCCAGTCTGTTGTGACCCGGATTGCCTACAACCGGATTCGGGAGGGCAAGAAGGACAAGGAGATACTGGATCTGCTCCGGGCAATGCCCCAGGGCAGGCTGGACTCGTGGTTAACACTTTCATCGTTGAAAAGGGCAAAAGCGATCCACCGGGCCAATCCGAACAAAACGGTCGTGTTCGGCGGAAAGCGCAATCTTCAGCTCCGCGCCCAAGGAAAGATCACCCAAGACGAATGGAGGGCCAAGCGGCTGCTGCCGCTGTATTTTGAAGGACATGGCAAGAGCTATGGGGAACAGGGAGGCAACCACCGGTTCGTGTTGGACATCGAGCACGACACGATCTGGTTTTATCCCAAGGCCAAGGTGGCCTTTGCGCTCCAAATCAAGCTTGGAAAGAAGTCCAACTATCGGGAGCTGCTGGACGGGCTGCAATTCCGATGCACTTGGCTTCGAGATACGCCCTTTACGGTTTCACTGACCGAGGATGCCATTTGCATCACGTGGGATAATAAGGCGGAGCCGGTCCAACGGAAGGCTAATCCCAACCGCGTCATGTCGCTAGACCTGAACCCAAATCGGGTCGGAATTGCTGTCTTGGAGCAAAAGGAAAAGGAATGCAAGCCTCTGCATTGGGCGTTTTACGATTACCCGGAACTGAACCGGAAATTAAAGCTGGCTCCGGACCATCCGGATTCGCTTTACCAGCGCAACAAACGTGTGTACGAGCTGTCGTGCCTCGCCAAGGAGGTAGTTGGGCTGGCCGACCATTTTCAATGCGGCACTGTAGTAACCGAACACCTTAACATGGGCACCGAGGATCACGGCAAAGGCCGCTCCTTCAACCGAGCCGTCAACAACCAGTGGACGAGAAAAGGATTCATTCTGCCGCTGGTTCGCCGGCTGGAACATGTCGGCATCCAGCATGAGGAAGTCAACCCAGCGTACAGCTCGAAGGTTGGCAACCTGCTCTGAGGCTGGCCAATGTTCATTCCCGATCCGGCCTGCGCGGCCGTCGAGATCGGCAGACGATTTCTTCAAGGTGACCCGAAAAGCTCCAAGCGCAAAGATGGCGGAAACCAACGGAAGGAAGAACGCCAGGCGCAAGTGTCGCAAGACGCCGAGGTCCGTGCGGAGTGGAAGCGGGTTTGGAATCAACTTCAACCCAAATCTGGCGATACACCCAGATGCGCGCTGCCTGCCTTGAAGCAGAAGTTCCCGGAAGCGTGTCCAAGACCGAGCCCGTTCAAGTCACCACAATCCGATGTGGTTCGTTTTGAACCCGCCCGGATGGCGCCCGGTCTGCGCCTTTGCATGCGCAAGGATTTATGACGCTGTGTATAAGTTATCCACCTACGCTGCTTGGTGGATCAAGCAGGCCATCAAGCGGGCTTTGGCTGAACAAGGGAAGACCATCCGTCTCCCGGTGCATGCTGTGGAGAAGGTGCTCAAGCTTAAAAGAGTGCAACTGCATCTGCAGGAAACGCTGGGCCGGGATCCCACCGACAAAGAGCTTTCCGACGCCACTGGCATTCCGCCCAAAAAGGTCAACTTGCTCATGGAGGCGGCTGTAGCGCCCATTTCCCTCGAAACCAAACTCGGGGACAGCGACGAAACTGTAGCCGAGGTCATTGCTGATGAATCCGCCATCACCCCGGCCGTGGCAGCCGAGCTGGCAGGAAACGCTCAGGTCGTACAGGACCTCATCAGCCAGCTGCCGGAAAGGGAGCGGATCATCGTGAAAATGCGTTTTGGCTTTAGCGGGAACGGAAAGGACACCCTGGAAAAAGTGGGCAAAAAGTTAGGCGTTCCGCGCGAGCGCATCCGCCAACTTCAGGATCAGGTGCTGGATAAGCTCCGGCTGGCGATTGCCAGGCTCGAAGAACCTGAACGCATCAAAGCCCGGAACCTCCTTTTTTCCCTGAGAAACGTGGAGCAACCCAATGGGCATGCTTGAAAACATCACCGGCGGCACGCTGGAAGCCGTCCTCATTACGGCGGTCATCGGGATCGCGGGAGGGATCCTGATCGCCTGGAAGACGGTCCGACGCTGCTGGAAGTCCCCCCTGGCAGGGGGCCAGCGAACCCTCCAGTATCAGGCCGGCACCAAAGTAGTACCTCTCCATAACGAATGGCTGAAGATACCCGCAGTGCAGGGCGACGCTTCCGAAGAAGGCGTTTTCCCCAGGAGAGGAAACGTTTACGTCGTCCGAACAGCCCGAATCATGCCTGATGGCAACGTGGCGCTCCAGCTCATCGGCGTCACCCTCTCCAAGCCGGGAGAAACCTTTGAGCCGTTTTGGGAGGCAGGGAGCTTCCGCACCCTGGCCGAGCTGCAGCAGAAAGCTCGAAGCACTATAATTTAGTACTATGTGGACGCTTATTGCATCCTTTTTCTGGGGAACCATTGGTTTCGCCCTGCTGGTGTACGGCAAGAAGGCCGATGAAATGATCCCTTTGGTCATTGGCTTGATCCTGATGGTGATTTCCTACTTCCTGTCAGCACTCTGGCTTACCCTGATTTCCATGGCTTTGCTCGCCTTCTACGTGTGGCACATCAAGAGCTCTTGAGCTACCGCTCAAAAGATCAACGCCGGAGATGAAGAAGCCCAAACAACAAAAGACCCAGCAAATCAACCAGGATTTGGCCAAAGTACGCCTAATTCTGCGGCATGTCCGCAATGTGCATGAAGCATGCCTCCTGCTGGGCGAGCGGCTCATCGAGCGGGGAGAGTCCCAGCTCGGCCGGCGGCTGATCACCCGCGGATTCCAGCATGACCTGTCCAAGTTTTTCGGAATTGAGTGGGACCTGATGGCGCCTTGCGATCAGCCTGGCCGGCCAAACAAAAAGTTGCGCATGGCCGTCTCCCATCACAATACCACCAACGACCACCACCCTGAGTTTTGGGGAAGCATCCACGAGATGCCGCGGTGGGCCGTAGCGGAGATGATCTGCGACTGGAAAAGCAGGTCGGAGGAGTTTGGAACCAGCCTTCACGCCTACATCAAGGAAAACGCCACAGAGCGCTGGCACTTCTCAGAACGGGATCCAATCTATCGGACCATCATGGAATTCGTTAACATGCTGTGCGACAAACCTTTTGCCCGACTCTAACCTATGAATTTGCTCAACATCCTCTACGTCGCAGCAGTCGTCATGCTCCTGTTTGGCGCTTGCGTCTTCGTCCATGAATTCGGCCATTTCTGGGTGGCGCTCCGCAGGGGCCTGAAAGTGGAGGCATTCGCCATCGGCTTTGGGCCGCGAATCCTCTCCTGGCGCCGCAACAACGTTGAATACTCCTGGAGAGCCATTCCGCTGGGGGGATTTGTGCGCCTGCCTCAAATTGAGAACCCAAAGGCCCTGGAAGGGAATGCGCAGAACGCCGCTCTGCCGGCGGTAACGCCGTTCTCCAAAATCCTGGTTGTGCTGGCTGGGCCACTCATGAACATCGTTTTTGCATTCGCCATCGCGTCCCTCCTGTACGTGGTAGGACTGCCCGTGGCCGTGGACCCTCCCATCATCGGCTACGTGGATCCTTCCTCGCCTGAAGGGAAAATAGGAATTGCCGTTGGCGACCGGATACTCTTGGTGGACGGCAAGGAAGTGGCCTCCTGGGATGACGCGCAGATGGCGGCCGTCATGGCATGCACGAACCCCATCGCCGTAGTCATCCGGCGCGGCACCGAGATTGCCCACTACCAGCTTACCGCGACCGTGAACAAAGACCTCAACCTGAAGCACCTCAATCTCCACCCTCAAGGGCACCCCACCATCCATGCAGTGACCCGCGGAGGCCCGGGGGACAAGTCAGGACTTCAAGCCGGAGATGAATTTGTTTCGCTGGGGGGAGTCCCAGTCTGCAGCCGGGAAGAAGTCGTCGCCATCATCCGCAAGAACCCGGGACGCAAAGTGCCGGCCACTATCATCAGGGCCGGGAAACAGATTTCATTCCTCATCACCCCGTCCGCCGACGCGCAAGGGCGGATCGATGCGCTCCTGTCTGATCAGGAGACCAAAAAATACGAGATCCAGCATCCCACTCCGCTCAAACAAGTGGCCACCGTCATCGCGCGCACCTGGGACACTCTCAAGGCCATTTGCCATCCCAGCGTCAGCGGCGTCAGCGTGAAAGACCTGAGCGGGCCTCCTGGCATTCTCACGAGGCTGGCGGCCAATGTGAACGCCGATATCAGGCTGGCCCTCAGCTTCCTGGTGCTGCTGAACATCAACCTGGCCTTGATCAACCTGCTGCCGTTGCCTGTCCTCGATGGGGGCCACATTACCATCGCCGCCATTGAGCTTATTTCCCGACGCTCACTCCCGCAGAGGATGCTGGCCAGCCTGACCACCACGTTTGCGCTCCTTCTGCTCTGCTTCGTAATCTACGTCTCCTATAACGATTTCCGCCGCTGGAGTATTTTCTCATCGATGTTCCAGAATAAACCGGTCCTGGTGGACGAAGGCGCAAAAAGTAACGAAAGTTTTGCAAGGACAGCCCCAAGAACGTTAAAATAATTCAGTGCTCGATTAGGCATTGATTTGAAAATAGTCCCCCGCCCTGCGCGGGACACAGCCAGAACCGAGAACGGGTGGTTACTTCCGCGTGAAGTCTAAATAACCACGAGTCGATCTGGATAGGAGCTCTCCCGAAAGAGAGCTAGGACGCCGGCCTGAACGCCGGCAACATGATGCCAAAGTCGAGCGCTTTCTTTTGGCCAAAAGGCGCCTGACGAAATCCCGCGCAAACAAAACTTGAGCATGACGATTAAAGCAGCAAATGGCTGAGAGTTTGAGGTGCAACCCATCCAGGACAACTCTGAGATGGAGGCGCCTTTCCGGCTGGTACGCGCCAACGGAAGACCTCCGTATAATGGCCAAGCGTTCCGGCTCTTCCGGAACAAGCCTAATCCCGAAATGTGCTTCCCAGTACCCGAAAAAGGATTCGCCAGCAAAGCCATCGCGAAACTGTGGTTCAGAGTCACCGAACAAGGCGTACGGCCGGTTCAATAAGCCTATGAAGAAAACAACCATCACCGAGAACAAGGACGGGACCATCACGCGGGTCGATGTGAGTACCGACATGGTGCAAGCTGCCGGCCCCATCGCGTTGTCCTATCGCGGCATCAAACGCACTACCAAAATCACGGAAACCGGGCGCGCCCTCATGGTGGTGGCCAAGCCTCGGCGGAAGCTCTGCATACGAAACGGAGTGCTTTGCCCTCGTCCTTGCCACGGTTCTCAAGCCCACAAGAGGCTCTTTTTGCGATTGCCCGATGCGCCCACTCTGGGCTCCGAGACGTTTGTCGACTCTGCGAAAGAGGCCACACTCCTAGCGTATCCTGAAAATTCGGTCCCACGGATCGTTGAGATGCTTTTGATCAACACCGACGCCTGCTCGCACATCGAAGTTGGCAACACCAAGGTTGCCCAGAGGATCAACCTCCCCAGGGCCACCCAACGCCAGCTCGTCAGCTTGAAGGCCCGCGCCAAGGCAGATCGAACCGGACGGCCGCAACCTGTCGCCCACTGATATGCCTTCTTACCGAATCACCGCGCGCAACAGCTTCCAGGTACAGGGCCGTCAGTTCTTCGTGGCCCGGACACGATACATGGACGACGGCCAGCAGGTCTTTGAATGCGTGAATGGCGTAGCCACACCGTTTTCTGGGTTCTGGGGGTGCCTGCTCCTCCCCGACCACGAGAGGAAACTCCCGTGCCGGGAGATCGCGCGCCGCATGGTCACCGCATGGCTGGAGTGCAAGGAGTGGCGCCCAACCAGGGAGCAAGTAGACGAAATCGAGAAAGCCGGCATCACCCGGAACTGGACGTTCGACGACGTCACCTATCTCCAGTGCTATAGACACTTTCACCCCGAAAATCTTCAACCAGAGCAGACATGTTCAACGAATTCGTAATCTACCACCCAGCCGATGGCGTCTACCTGGGCAACTGCCTGGGCCTCGGCTTCTGGTCCAATCTGGACCCCGTTGGCCAGACGGCCGCGGCAACCTTCGCCAGCGAAAAAGAGGCAAAGGAGCACATTCACTCTTGGGAAGCCAACCCAGATTACCCTCAGCAGACACTTCCCGACCTCAGAATCGTTCCGGTCGCCGTTAAGGAAAGCGGATTTGCCACCATCGAAGAGTGCATGGCTGCCGGACTGCCGGCGTGGACACCGGACCCACAGGAGGAGCAAGCTCTCGCCACCTGATGAAACGATTTCCCAGAGGCTACTACCGGCTCGAAAACGGCGCCGTCGTCCGCCTGGCAGTCCGCGACACGGGCGGAACCATCCATGCCCGCAACACCGCCGGTGACCGCCTACAGTTCAGCCGGGAGGATTTTGCCAAGGCCACCAACCTGCAGCATTATCGCCCAACTTCAGCCCAGATATGGGCCGACAGCGAAAAGGCGGGCTTGGCAGTCAAAACTGAGCCCAAGTTCCGGGAGTTCATCGTCGCGGTAAAACGAAACCAGGTGTTCATTGAGAGCTTGGTTGAGTTCAATTACATTCGGGTCGATTTCCGCGGATACTACGGAGGCTCAACCACCCGCAAAAACTTCATGGGCGAGCCCGCGCGCGAGGTCATCGTCGAGCGCCTCTCAGGCGAACTGGCCATGTCCCTCGCCTATTGCCTGCTTGCCGAAGAGTCTGCAACAGCCGATGTCAAAGCTCGGAAACGTGAACTGTTCGAGGCATGGGCAGCCAATCCTTGCCAGGAAACTTTCAAGAAGATGAGGCCAGGTGGAGTTTGTTTTAGTGGCCCCGAATGCCATGTTACCGGCCTGCGCATTCAATGGGGGTATGACGGTCAGACCATTCGTCCGGTCCGCTACTGGGACGGCGATCGCCGTGAGTACGCCATTCTGCCACGATTCCGCGGCGTGAACGGGCACCTGCCGGCAGGCAGCTATACTATCGATATCCCATCGGGCGAAATTGCCTTTTTCCAGTGGATCAATGATCCTGAACTGGTCAAAGACCAACCTCATGAAGAGCGGGAAAGCGTCAACAGCGAGGGTGGGCGAATTGCTTACTCACGGTACTTCGAAAAGTTGGGATTTTGGCACCTTTACGTTGGAGGACGTGGCCGGCGCCTTTACAGGAAAGGGAAAGCCTTCCGAATCGGGTATAAGCCGGAGGATAACCGGACCAAGCACGAGGCAGCCATCTGGCGAGGGTGGAAAGATCTCGGCGCGATCTCCTTCCGAACTGACTTGAGGTGGTTCACTGCATGCGACGCCTCCAAGTTGAAGCCGAAACACTTTGAAGAAGACGAGATTCTGGTGGTCAAGGTGCCACCAGGCAGATACACGCTCATCGACCAAGTGGAGCACGTCCATGAGGAAACGATTTACGCATGCATCCAACCTTCAAATTTGGCACACGCCGAAAAACCTGCATTTTAAAACCGGCACAGAGTTTATGAAAATTAACCGAAACGACCCATGCCCCTGCGGGAGCAGCAAGAAGTACAAAAAGTGTTGTGGAGGGCCCAACAAATTCAAGGAGCCGCCGGCAGAATTGCCGCCACCAAATTTCAAAGGTCCCAACCAACATTCTCGTGTCTCCCTGGCCGCAAAATCACGACTGGCGGCAATCTGAAAGATTGCTTGGAACCGCGGCGGCCTTGATCGATCCTTACAAGTGGGACTGCCTCAACGCGCATCTTGGCCCATGGAAAAGGGTCAACCTGATTATGGTTGGATTCGGCAACCGGCCGCCGGAATACGGACACTGGCAGCAGGCCGCCTGGATCGGGGGCAAAAAGAACGATCTGGTGATTTGCTTTGGCGGCGGCACCAAAACCGCTCCAGCCACCTGGGCCTACGCCTTCGGATGGACTGAGCGCGAGCTGGTCAAAAAGAATCTCCAGACGCTGCTCATGGAGAAGCCCATCAATGATGGGCTGTTGCAGGACATTGAAAGCGAGGTTGCCAAAGATTACGTCATCAAGGACTGGCATAAATTCGACTACATCTCCCTGCAGCCTCCGTCGTGGTCTTACTGCCTGTTCATCGGCGTCCTGGCGGTCACGCAAGTGGGCCTTTATTGGTTCTTCCATGCCAACGGCTATAGATTCGTACCACATCCTCTGCGCCGATGGCAAAGCTCCAGGTGGTGAAGACAGGGCCAGCAATGTATTCCACGGCACTGCGGTTGCTGCACGGCACAAGCACCACAGCTCCGCTGGAAGAAGAACACTCGATATGCAAACCGAAAATTCCAAGACAACCTTCCAGCTTCTGTTGGAGCTCGTTTCGAGCCACATCACGGCATACCGGGAAGATCTGGAGGTGCATGACAAGAAGAGCCTCGAGGAAAACCCGGGCGTCCCTTTCCTTCACTGGACACGGCCAACGGGAACGGCCCTCTCCCTTCTGTTTCCCCATGATTCTCCGATATTCCCACCGAAAGGACAGACCACTCCCTATCTTTTCGGGCGAGTCAACAGGGTTGAGCTGAGCCAGAAACCTATGGAGAACGCCCAGTACTTCGCCAAGAACAGCGACAATCTTCTCGTCTACCACTTCGACGGAAGGCGGCTGCACAAAATCACCACGGCACAGGCAATGGAGATCGCCCGGGCCTACGCCAGGTCAGTGCAGAGCCGTTGGTAATCAAACCAGACCCAAATGGCCAAACGAATTACACGGTTTGCTCTCTTGGCAGATTTGTCCCGCCACTACGGTCAGCTGAAGCAAGCCCCTCGTGCCGAACCACCCGAAACGGACCCAGTAAAATGGATTGAGGGGGAATTTCCGGAATTGCGGCAGCTGATTCCGTGGGTAAAGCAATACGTTCTGGATGAAGGCTTGAAGGAGCCGCAATGGTTTGATCTACGTCTCCACCTCCGAGCCGATCCGTGGGAGATTGCCATCATCCACGGGATCATCCATGAACAGCGGATATACAAGACGTTAGGGCCGCTCTTTGCGGAAGGCATAAATGCCCTCCGCGCGGACTTATACTCATAGCCATGATGGCTGCGCCGAGAAAACAGGCCAAAAATGAGTTCCTGCTGCGATATCTGCGTTGATCCTTCCTGTGGTGGGAAGAAAAACTGCAACTGCGAGACGTGCGGTCGAAAAGACGCCTGCTACCGGTATGCGGGCCTCAAGCCCACCATCCGGATCACTCGCCGATGCACCCAATCCTGCGCCCATTGCTGTTTCTCGTGCGACCCATTGGCAGGAAGCGACATGACGCTGGAGACGGCCGCCGCGATCACTCAATTCTGCCAGGCCAACAACATTCGGCGCGCGGAGGCCATGGGAGGAGAATTCTTCACCCACCCGATCTGGGACCAAATCCTCCACACGCTCATTAGAGATCTTCGCCAAGTGCGGCTCGTCAGCAATGGCGATTGGGCTGGCAGCAGCACCACCGGGAGGAGGGTGATTGAGTTCCTCTCCCAGCATCCACAGGTTCACGTCGGGATTTCGAAAGACCGTTGGCACACCAATAAGCACGTGGATGCCGCTGTGCAAATGCTGACGGACGCTGGCGTCCCCCACCGGGTCCCCACCAAAGACCAAACCCAGGAGGAATCATTAGTCCCGGTCGGCCGCCACCGTTTCGAGTGGTCTGGGTTTTACAGCTCATTCGCCTCTTATTGCCAACAGCCGGAGAGGCGCTACTCATTCCTCATTGACGAGACCGGCCAGATCCACAAATGCGGGTTTGGTTCCTGGCCTTACGCGAACGTTTCCGAGTACCTCGATGGTGGTTTTAACGCTCGGTTCAAGGAATTCAATACAGTTTTTTATGACGCTTTCATACCGAACTGCGCAACCTGCCAGCGCGCGGAAGATCACGCCAAACGGCAGAAGGCTACGCCAACCTTGGCGCACCAGTCATGACGGAAGAACAGGCAACAGTTTTGGAAAAGGCCATCGCGGAATGGGAAAGCTTGACCGGAACGGAACTTCTCGGGTCGAAGCAGACGATGCTCACGTGGGTCGCGAGTGACGTCATTAGCGAAGCCTTCCAGCTGGATGAATCCGGGGTGACCGCTTTGCTGATCCTCAACGCCGAGACCGAAGCCTACGCGGATAAGGTGGCCTAAAGCGTGAAGGACATGGTGGACGATGCCGGCGCCGTGTTGAGAAAAGTCCAGGCTTTCTCCAACATCCGCAAGACCCTCAAAGACCCCGCTTTCGCCGGCATTCTCGACAATTTTCGATCTTCCCTCGCCCAGGCGCTTGAGCACTACGAGTGCATGACGCCGGCGGTGAAGGAGCTCCTCGGCAATCGCATCGAATTGTCTTACATCCGGCGGGATGCGCTTCGGGCCCTTGACTACATGCGGGAAGACGTCTTTGCGAAGGGAGAGCCGGAAGCGGCCCCGATGAAATTCAACCCTGGGGTCTACCTCTACTGGAACATCGCGAGCCTTCTGAGGATATTGGGCAACACCAAGGATTCGGGCGTGTCCCTCGTGCTGATTCAAGATACCGAGGAGATCAACGCTTCGTGCTTCGGATTCGCGATTAAACACGGCAATAGTCTCTTTCTCCTTAGTGATAAGCCAAAATTCGACAACCCGGAGCAGGCCACCCTCCAGTCCAGCCGCGGGGGCTCACGGGAGCTGGCCCACCGCATGGAGAAACTCCGGTTTCCCTACGGCTTTATGGGCGCCTGGATCGACGAAAAAGGCCGCGGACAGATGAACATACCGGGCACCACGATGCCGATCCGCGCCCAACAAGAGGCCGTCAGGCTGGCGGAAATGAAGGACCTGCCAGCCGACACCCTCATCTGGCTGGCAATGATGTTCGACCTTATCTTGGCCCGTTACTGGAAAAACCTAGATCGAATCAAAGCCAAAGAGCTTTCCTACACGGGCAACATGATTGAGACGCCCATGGCTTTGAGCGAAGGCTGCCAGGCCTTGGCGCTCCGCGATTACAAACCCCTTCAATTTGAGAAATTCACCACCGAGAATGTGACCAGCGGCCATATCCAATTCCGCGTGAAGAAAACAGGCCAAAATCAATGGATGGAGGAGAGGTACAAATCTCAAGTGTCCGAGGAGCTGCTCAATCCCCTGCCCTCTTCCACGCCTGCCATTCCTGAGCACCTGCTTCCACCCCTGCCCCACCCGAACGAGATCATCGCGCGCCGCGACGCCGAGCAGGCCAGGCAACTGCTGGTTCCAAAGAAGCTTCGCAACGAGATATGGGGCACGCAAGCGGAGATAAAGCACAGCCACATGTGGACCGCCCGGAAAAACTTTGCCACGACTATCGAACGCCTGAGCATCGAGGAATTCAACCGTGAGAAGGAAGCAGTCACTAAATGGTATGTCGAGAGGTTAACGGCCAACCGCGATTTCTGGCTGCGCGGCCTTGCCGAAGGCAAGTTGATATTGCCCGCTCCCGCCTTGACTAAAGGATTCACGATTGTGCTGGTCCCGGCCCCGCGCATCGAGCGCAACGAACTTGCCTTTTACCCCTACGGAAGCGAACGCTGCTGGACCAGCCTCTTTGGCGGCATCCCGTTCCACAATGGTTACTGCCGCGAACAAGACAACTTTTACTGCTACCTTTCGCCGGAGAATATCGGCCGGGAAATGGCCGTCATCCGGCCCGAATGCCCGGAAGCGCTGGCGCTCCTGGCCGGCTGCAAGGTCGACGAGCTGCCAATCTACCTGCAGCATTGGTACCCGGAGAAAGCTTACGTTGGCAACAGCATCCTAGACGACGTGGATCCCTTGGAAGACATCGACAACCCGTGGAGAAAAGGCTTTCGCCCCGGCATGGTGATACGCTTTGGCCGGAAGGGCCTGTATAAGCTCCAGGCCCGCCTGGGGCTGCCCAAGAATATTCACTGGGAGGAGGAGAAGAAGTGAAGCTCCGCGAGTTCCTCCCGCGGGAAGCCACTGGCGAGGAGTATCGAGACACGGCCGTTTGTCGGATGGCCGACGTCGAGATCGTGGAACAATTCGAGGGCTTCGAAAAGCGATGGCCAGGCCGGGAGAAGCACGTTTTCCACTGGTGTCTTTTGAGGACGGGCCACGCCGCCGGCTGGAACGAGAATCCGGCCCGGGGTGGGCTGAACTGGAGAAGCAGCCGGGCAGGCCCCGCGCGCTAACCCAAAGGAGGATGGGAGATCTTAAGGAGAAGATGGCTGGCGACGCCGAATTCTGGGGCGATCTGCTCCGGAGGCATGGTTTGGCAGAAAAAAGGCTGGAGGAGCTTGAACCAGGCGCCCGGGAGCACGCCATCGGCAATTTCTGGGGGATGCTCATGCAGGCAGCCTGTGAAACGGGGATGAAAGTCTAAGGCGGCGCAACTATACTCTAAAAATGACGATACAATGGACAGAAAAGGAGGCGGAGGCCATTCGCAAGATGGCCAAAGAAAAGGACATGTCCGAGGAAGCAGTAGTCCGGCAGGCAATCCGCCTGTACCAGCTGCACGATCACAATTTGCAGAAAGGATACCGTCCAGCGTGGCTGAACAAGCAGGGAGAGGTTGTCCCCGAAGAAATCGGCGGCTGCATGGGCGACTAAGCGTATGAAGCAGAATCTCACCAATTGGGGTTTTCTGGTTGCAGCCGGCCTGCTTGCCACCCAGGCTCTTCAGGCCCTTGGCGCCACCGACAAGCTTTCGGGGGAAAATGGCGCCGTCGGCGCGCAGATCGAGTTTAAGACCGTCATTGCCGATTTTGGAACGGTCAATGCCGGCGAAACGGTGTCTTATGACTACGCCTTCTCCAATACAGGGGACCAACCTTTGATTTTGACCAGTGTGCAGCCGGGATGCGGATGCACGACAGCGACCAACTGGACCAGAGCTGTCCCACCTGGCGAATCGGGAAGCATTCACGTCCACCTGGACACTTCGCACCTTACCGGCGCCGTCAGCAAGGCCATCAAGATCGAAAGCAACGCTCGGAACAAACCCTTGTCTGGCCTGATCCTGAGGGGCCGCGTCTTCCAGCCATTCACCATTGAGCCATCGGGCGCCTTTTTGGCGCTCAAACCCGACCAGGGCAGCGCCACGTCCCGCGTCAAAATCACTTACAACGGGACGAATCGCCTTAGCCTCTTCGATCCCACCGTGAAGAGCCCCGCATCAAACCGCTACGACGCCAGCCTCACAACGAATGTTCCAGGCAAGGAATATGCCATTTCCGTCACCGTGCATCGGCCCATGAGCATCGGGATCGACTACGGAAGCATCCTGCTCCAGGAATCGGGTGCAGACACGAACGCATTATCGATCCCCCTGGTCACCAGCTGTTCGCCGTGGCTCACTGTATCCGCCCCTCAAGTGGTCCTGCCGCGCAACCTCACCAGCGACGAAAGCGCCTCTGTTTACGTGCTCAACAACGCCGAGTTCCCGGTGTCCCTCTTCGACGCCAAGGCGGATGACACAAATCTGACAGTCACCCTCACCGCCGCAAGCTCTGGGCGCTCCTACGCCCTGAAAGTGACGGCCCCCCCTGGTTACGCGCTAGAGCGTCCAGCCACCGTCGTGGCCTCCACGTCGAACACCAATCAGCCCAGCCTCAGTATTCCAGTCGAGCAGCGATGAGAAAACTACCGGCAATAATGGTATTTCTGGCTGGATTCAGCCTCTGGGCTAGCCCGGACATGACCATCTACGACTTCGATAAGGTGGTGGAAGGCACGCACGTCGTGCATGAGTTCGCGATCACCAATACCGAAACAACAAATTGGGTCACCACATCCGCGGAGACATCTTGCGAGTGCGTCAGCGTGGATGGGTGGCAGGGAGAAATCCGCCCGGGAGAGGCCAAAAAGGTCAAAGTCGCGTTCGACACCAGCCACGCTGGAATTGGCCCCCTAGTCCGAGTAGCCTTCCTCTCTCTGGCCGGGCACCCCCGGAAATCACTGGTTCTTCGAGGCGAGGTCTGGCCGTCCATGGACTGCAAGCCGCAGCTGCTGCTCCTCACCAATGCGGCAGATGGAACGGCCCAAGGGCAAATCACCCTGACCAACCATTTTGACGATCCGGTAACGCTTCGAACTGTTGCCGTCGATACTCCACACCTCAGCCTTCGCGTCCAAACGAATGCCATTGGGCATTCCTATTTGATCCAGATATCCGCCGCAGAATTGCTGGAAAACGGAGACGCTGGCGTGGTTCGGATCATGACCTCCAGCAGCACCAACACGGTCCGAGTCTACATTCCGAAAAGGAGCAGATGAAAGCACTGAAAGAGAGATGGGCGGACCTCTGCAGGCTACCAAGTCGTTGATCTCAAAGCCGAGATTATCGACGGAACTTTTCACGAGGTCGACTCCAACGAGCTGGCCTTCAGAATGGCCGGCATCTTCGCCCTCAAGGATGCCTTCAAAAAGGCCGGTCCCATCCTGCTGGAGCCAGTCATGAAAGTGGAGGTAACCACTCCCGATGAGTATCAAGGGGACATCCTCGGAGACATCAACCGGCGCCGCGGGGTGGTCGCCGGCATTGAAGCCAAAAGCGGACAGACGGTACTCAATGCCCAGGTGCCGCTGGCGGAGATGTTTGGCTACGCGACCGCGATCCGCTCCCTCTCCAAAGGGCGCGCCTCGTATTCCATGGAACCGTGGACGTTCGAGCAGGTCCCTTCCAGCATCCTTGCATCGATCCTGGAAAAGGCCAACAAGCGGCCCGCCGCCAGATCCTGAAAACGAGACCGGCTGCGCCCATTTAATTAAAAAGCGGAAATGGAAAACCCCCTATCCTTCACTTTTTTCTGGAGAGGCCTCCTTTCCAACTGGCACAAAAGCACGTTTGACGGCCTGTTGTGGGACGAAGTACAAAGGCGATTCTGCACCACGGAACAGTGGATGATGAGCGCCAAAGCGCTTCTGTTCTCCGATCTGAACGCCCTTCAGGCGATCATGGCCACCAACGACCCCAAGGAGCAAAAAGCGCTGGGCCGGCAGGTCTCCGGATTCAACAAGGCCAAATGGGACCTCCACGCCCGCAACCTGGTTACGCGGGCTGTTCCTACAAGTTTGAGCAGAACCCGCGCCTCAAAGAAATCCTGCTGGCCACCAAAGGGGTGCTTGCGGAGGCCAGTCCCTACGACAAGGTCTGGGGGATCGGCCTGGACGAAAAGGACCCCCGCGCCCGAAATCCAGGCCAGTGGCAGGGACCAACTGGCTGGGCCAGGTGCTGATGCATGTGCGCAAGGACCTCAAGGACCCGCTCACCCTGGGCGTCAAACGCCGCCTCATCCTCCACGCAGCCAAGCATGGCCTTCCCTGCGGGGACCTCTTTCTGCAAGACTGCCACGGCTGAGGTACCACCAGCGCGCCGCCGCGGGCCTTTGAGGCGGCGCCCAGGCACCGCTCAAGGCGCCGCTTCCTCTCAACTACCACCACCTTTAGGCGCCGCTCCCGTCAACTACAGCCAGTCACAACCTGTGAAATAGGATTTTTTCATCTATAGCAGGTTCTTACGCAACTACACCCCTGGAACCCTATAATGGGTGGCATGAGTAAGAGGAGCAGCACCAAAGCTTCCACTAAAACTCAGGTCGCGCCGGCCGCACCCGAGGTCCACAAGGGGATGACGCGGGAAATGATTGAAGAGCGCAAGGCCATCCTGCGCGACCTCATGATCAAGAATCCCACCATGGGATGCCAAAATCTCGCCGCCGCGCTGGGCGTCTCCCGCAGCAGCATCCGCCGCATCTACGATGCCCTGCGCAAGCAGCTCCCCGGCGCCGTCAAATACAACGGCAACCAGTATTCCCGCGCCAGCGGCCAGCCCCTTGGGGACAAGGTCAAGCCCAGCGCGTTTCCCAACCTGTCTAGCTTGGGCTTCTCTGCCGCCGCCGCCGCCGCGAAGCCGATGCCTCTGGGGGAGAAGGAGCAGCTTGAGGCACGCATGGACGCGCTCCGGCAGGAAGTGAAGGAAGAGCAGAAGAAGACCGATTACTGGAAGACCGAAAGCCAGAAGAAGGATGCGGAGATCGAGCAGTACCTGGCCACCTGGGACCACACTCTCTACGCCTACAAAATCCCCATGTCCCGCGGCAGCGACAAGTCCGAGACCATCCCGGTACTCCTCTGCTCCGACTGGCACTGCGAAGAGCCTGTCCATCCCAGGACTGTCCTCGGTGCCAACGAGTTCTCCCTCGAGATCGCCCACGAGTCCATCACGACGCTGACCAAGACCGCTTTGCGCCTGATCAACCTGAAGCGGGCGGGCACCAAGATCAACAAAATGGTGCTCTGGCTGGGGGGCGACTTCATCACCGGGCACATCCACGACGAGAACAAGAGCCTTTGCACCTTGCCTCCGGTGGAAGCCATCATGTGGGCCGAAGACAGGATCTATTCTATGATCGAGTTCTTCCTTCAAAACGGAGATTTCGAGCAGATAGTCATTCCTTGCAGCTGCGGCAATCATGCTAGAACCACGCAGCGCAAGAACATCGCTCAGCAATCCCAGACATCCTACGAATGGGGCATGTACAACCACCTTAGCCGCGAGTACAAAAACAACCCGCGCATCAAGTTTGTTCTCAACCCAGGCCTCTTCTGCACCGTCGAGCTCTTTGAACAATACAAGCTCAGACTTCACCACGGTGACGCAATTAGGTACAAGGACGGCGTCGGGGGCCTGACCATCCCGCTGAACAAGCGCATCGCCAAGTGGAACGAAAACGGCCGCGAAGTCTACATGGACTGCATGGGCCACTGGCACACCTACATGCCTGGACGCAAGGCCATCGTCAACGGCTCCATCATCGGCTACAACGCCTTCGCCCAGGAGTGCGGCTTTGCAGTCGAGCCCCCGGAGCAGACTTTGTTCTTCGTCGAAAAAAAGCATGGCTTGACTTCGATTGAGCCTATTTTCGTCCGCGGCTAAAGCTGCAAGACCATAGAACGACTATCTATGTCAGACATGGAACATAGGATGGAGGCTGCTCATGGATGCCCGGACAGCTATGAACTTCCAAGCTTTGCCGACCTGCGCCAGGAGGCATGCAGCACCGCCCGCATGCTGGGCTACGCGCTCATTGCCGTGGGCTTCGGTTGTATTGCCGGGACTGTTCTGTTCGCCATTTCCCTGTTACGCTGACGCTAAATCAGCTATGGAAGCATGACATCTCTCCAGGATAACATTGCCATTGGGATCATCGGAACCGCGGGGCGGAAAGACGACGCTGCACGGCTAAACCCGCAAAATTACCAGATGATGAAAGCGGCTGTTCTCGGCATCATTGCTCCCCATACGAACCGGCCCATGCTTTTCGTCAGCGGTGGGGCAGCCGTCGCCGACCACCTCGCGGTGCAGCTCTTCCTGGCCTTGCCCAACACCAAGCTTCGCCTGCATTTGCCCGCAGTGTACGACACCAATGCGCAGAGGTTCATTGAATCCCCTGGGAAGATGTTCGATCCCGGGAACGTCGCCAACTTTTATCACCGCAAATTCTGGAAGAGCTGCCAGCAACCGTCTTTGGCGGAAATCAACCAGGCCATCCGGCGCGGAGCTGAAGTCAAAGTCACGCCTGGCTTCAAAGAGCGCAACATGCAAGTAGCCCAGGACGCGGATGTTCTGATTGCCCTCACCTTCGGGAACGGACCGGAGCTCAAGGACGGAGGCACCCGCGACACCATGGAGAAATTTCTCCGGCGCCGCCACGGAACGTCTGTTCATGTGGACTTGCACAACATGACCGTTCATTCTCCCGCCAGCATTCATGGGATCAGCAACGCTCCAGAGCTTTTGTAAACACACGCCAAAAGCAAAAGCAAGATGATCACCGAAATTATTCAAGAGGGCGGGCGAGTCGAAACGCCGATCACGGAACTGTGCTTCTGGCATATTGGCCACCATGGGAACTGGGGGTACTGCTTCCCCTGCAATGCGCGCGGCGTGGTTAATGAAAGGGCGCTGCGACCCGAAGCGAGGCGGAACTACGAAAAGTGCCTTTCCGGCCAGATGCCGGGCGTGGAGCAGCCGGGTGAAATCAAGCACTCGGTCTCTTATACGCGTCTGCAAAAAATCGGCCGTTGCGAGTGCGGAGCCCGGGTCTGCCTGGACCATTTCACAAACACATGTGCAAAATGCGGCCGAGACTACAACTTTGCCGGGACAGAACTCGCACCGCGGGAACAGTGGGGAGAGGAGACCGGCGAGCATCCTTGCGAATGTGTGTAACGTGAGCAAAGCCCCGGCCAACCAAGCGCCATCAGCCGACCCGCTTGTCAGGGAACTGGAGTCCATCCTGACCATCGACGGCCAGGGACGGCCCGCCAAAGCCCGCCGGCTGCTTTCGCTGATCGAGACCAAGCCTGAAGAGGTTAAGGCCGTGCTTCGCGAAATCAAAGAACGTCCGTGGTTCTAATCAATCCATGTACTGGCGCCGCGCATCTGACAGGCAGATGCAGGCCATGAAGGCATTCTGCATCGGCAAACAGCTGCTGGACCTGGGAGGATACAACGGCAGCCTCTCCTGCAGGCTGATTGAGGCCGGCGCGGCCTCCGCCATCAACGTCGACAAGGAAAACCCCCTGATGGCGGCGCACCACAGTCGCCTAACGAAGTGCAACCTGAACTTTGGCGAATTCATGGAGGCCAATCCATCTGGGATGTGGCAGACTGCCATCCTGTCCTGGCCGGTCAACAATGACCAGACCTCCTGGCAGCTCATTCCCATTCTCTCCCGCTGCCGAGAGGTTGTTTACCTGGGCGACAACGCGCACAGCCATTGCGGTACGCCCCTCCTCTGGAAGTACCTCGTTAAGCGCCGAATCCGCGCTCACATCCCTGAGAGAGCCTGCACCCTGATCATTTATGGCGATGCGATGCTGCGCACAAGAAGACTTATTGGAGAAGAAGAGAACGCCTTGGCCGCCAATAGCAAGCTGGAGGCCATGAAGACATTTAAAGCAGAAGCCCGGCGTGCTGATATAATGCTGTAGACGCTGAAGCTGAGGTGAATCAATGAACGACGAACCACAAGGGCTTGCACAGGAAGTGGTTTGGAATGGAACACGTTATCCCATCCAGTGGAAGGCTCGCTCCGGCGGGGGCGGAGCCTGGGTGGATAACTGGTTCTCCAACATGCGCCCCTGCTCCGATCCCATCCTCTGGCAGGGGACACGGTTCGCCAGCGTGGAGCATGCCTACCAATCAGCCAGATACACGGACCCGGATAAGATTCGGCGCATCCGGGGGTCCGTCCGCCCGGAAGGCGCAAAAATGTTTAGCCGGCAGTGGCCGCTGGAAACCCCAAACTGGAATGAGAGGAAGCTGGCCGTCATGTGGGAGATCAGCGTCCAACGGTGGGGAATGCCCAACGAAAAGGCCGAGCTGCTCAAGCATCCTGAACCGATAGTTGAGTTCAATAACTGGGCCGACGCGTATTGGGGCGTTGTCATCCGCCCAACGGGCGAGGTACTGGGCGGGGCCAACTACCTGGGCCTCATGATCACCGAGATCCGCCGGCAAATGCTTGAGGCGCCTGACCGCGTCCCCCAAATAACGCCACAGTTCCAGATGCCAATTCAGACCGCGCTGCTATGAGCTCCTACACCGTCGAGCACCGCCCCTACGGGATTCTGATCTTTGGCCAACTGCCCGTCGAGGATTTCTGCGCATTGGCCAAGAGCATGCCTCCCAATTCCGTGCTCCACGACGGAATTGCCAGGCATTATCGCGCGCTGGCCTGCATGTCCCCGGGCGACAAGGCCAGCCAATGGGAAGCTGAGATCGAGGCCGAAGTGGCAAAGCTCCCTCCGCAAGAGCGATTTCTCAGGGGCGCCCAAACCGGAACATCGTCTGTCACCATCTTCGTGGCGCTGACCGACTCTCCGCAGTTAAAAGCTCAAGCCCAATCGCTTTACCCTGAAGTTCCAAGGATCCCATCGGACAGCGGCGACTTCGCCCGGTGCCATCACCTCCTTACCCTGATGCCCGCCTGGAGAGAGCGCCTGGCCGAAGTCGGCGCCAGCTTCCCCGGCATCGGATGGGAGCAGCTGGCGGGCGCATGGGGACAACTGGAAAAGCGCTTTGAGGCAGGCCAGCACAAGGAGCTGTACGCTTTGCTCCGCCAGATCAGGGAAGCAACCGCGCGATCCTGAACAGCGTCAGGCCTGCGACTCCCAAGAGGAAAGGATCTCCGCATCAATCACGCCCAAACCGGCCCTGCGCCGCAATTCCGCCAGGTAGTTCTTCAGCTCTACGGCATGGCTGGCGGCCACAATCAAGCGCGCGCCGGCAACGGCCAGCAAAATCAGGGAGATGACCAAGGCTGCAGCGGCGCACCGGGAGGGGTACTTGACGAACCAGGCCAGCGCGAGGACGGCTGGGATGAGCAGCACGGACAAGATGAGGCCAGCGAAGGCCTGGCGGCCCTCCCACACTTTCAAGAACCTGCGTGCTCTGATTTCATCCTGCTCGTTATGCGTATGTGTCTCATTGTAGCGCAAAAGCGTCCAGTTTCTATATTCATGCTACTTGATGTGGAACTACGCCAGCACAGCCCATAGCTGCCGCGCTAAACGATAGATGCGGCATCATTAGGACAATCCGCCGGGTCAGCGTTACAATAAGGCGATGAAAGAAAAGTGGAACAAATTTAGGGTATTCCTTCGTTGGGTGGACCCGCGGGGCAAAGGCTGGAACCTCAAATTGGTTGCGATCGTCCTGCTTTTGCTCTGCTGCTGGGCTTGCGCCATGTCGGTATACCTGGGGTTCAGGGCGGCATACTGGACCAAAGAGCGCTTGGCATAGCGGACCGAATCACGCCCCAACAAAAGAACAATGGGAATACGAATTCATAAGGTATTGGGGTACGGTTTCCGGCGAACACACCTGCGCCGGGACCCTCGCTTCAATTCGCACGCGCTTCCATCCCTGGATGCGGCGGCGCACGACGCCAGGCTGGATGGAGATTTGCGCCCTAAACTCATCGCTTTTATCGAGGAAAAGGCCCAGACAGCGCCAGGGGATCAAAAGTGGGAATACCGCCTGGAGCTCAACGCGCTGAAAGGAGAGGACCGCAAAAACAAAGCTGAAAAGCTGGAATCCATCAGCTTCTACGATGTCGTCGTCAACAGCCCATTTACCGGAGAGGGCCGCCCGCCGATCGGTCCCCTGCTCTTTACCATCCCCTACCAGAACTGGAAACGGTACGATGACATCATCGACTACTACGAGGACACGCAGCAGCGCGTCCGGCAAGACGGAGGTGCCGAGGACAAGTGCGTCCTGCTAACCGACTGCGAAGGCCAGCCCACAGGCATTTATCCCTACGTCAGCTACGTGCATCGCACCAAGGGGCCTTTGGGGAAAAACGTGTTCACCGCCGCCCGCTGGGAGCTGACGCGCGTCTTCCGCAAGCTTGGGCAGACCCAACTCAAGCCCGGCAACCCATTTCTGGTGGACAATCCGGTCCAATGGCAGCGCCACATCGTGCCCGAGGTGCCGCTGTTCATCCGGGCTTTCTGCGAATGCTTCGAGATTTTCAAGGACCCGAAAACTGTTCAAAGACTGCGTCCCATGCTCTATACTTACTGGAGCTGACTTAAGATGAACAAGAACGACCATTCACTTCTCATTTCCGCCTTTGAACTGGCTATTGAAAACTACGTCGATTCCGGCGTGAGGAACTTTCGCCGGGACAAAAGGATGCAGCGAGTTTACCGAACCGACGCGGCCGACCTGCGCGAGGTGCTTCGTCTCTTCAAGAGGAAAGCGTTTGCGGCTGCTTATGCTGCAGCCTGGAAACTGGATTCAGTGCCCCGCGAAGTGATACCTCAGAATGTCTGGAAGGCACTGGAGAAGACCGAACCTGCTTTATGAAAATCTATTACGCCCACCCCGTTAACATCTACAACACGCCCCAGGAAGCGCGCGACATAAAAACGCTGGAAGCGCTCGGGTTCCAAGTGGTCAATCCCAACTGCGCGGAGTGCGCCGAAGGCTACAAAGCCAAGGGGATGGAGTTTTTCAAGCAGTTTGCCGCGGAGTGCCACGCCATCGCCTTCCGAGCCCTGGCCAGCGGAGAAATCCCCGCCGGCGTCGTCTCAGAAGTCGGCTGGTTCAAGGATCTCCATAAACCCGCCATCGAGATGCCAACGGGCTTCCTCCGCCGCTCCCTCGATAAGGAGCGGACGCGGGAGTTCCTCAGCGAAGTGGGCAGCCGTTGAGCCCAGGCTGCGCTTAACAAAGCCATCCAGGCTAAGTGCCTTTCCATCAATGACATACACATTTTGCGGGCTCCATCTTGCGTCGATTTTCACAACAGGAGCGCCCGTGTCATCCATAGCCAGCGGCGTCAGGCCGAAGCGTCGCTGTGCCGCTCTTTTGAATCGGATGGCCGACTTGGATGGACAGACGGTGTGGTCGTTTCGGATGACTTCAGGTCCGAAACCATGATGGCCTGGGCTCACGGCGGGCGCGCAACTTTTATCCCCGAGGCCGGACCTGCGGCCGCCGGAACACCAGCCGGATGCAAAGAGGCTGATCCTTCGCCAGGACCATCTATGGAATTCCGCCTTATTGTGCCTGATCCTTGTTCGTATTGATTTTCTCCCAATATAGGGAAAACGTGTCTTTGACTTTAGCGAGCCACTCGAGGTCATCGGCCAGTTCCAGCACGTAGGCGGTCGCAAACAGCCTTGCCTTCCTGATTCTTCGTTTTCCGACCGGCACCAGAAGCCGCTTCTGAACCAGTATGTCTCCTTGATGGAGTTTGATCCCCAGCAGCCAGCAGACCTGCTGGAGGTCGATGAGGGCCGGGTACCGCGGCAACGATAGAAACTCCTTCTCTTCATGGCTCATGCTGGTAGAGGGAACTCCTTCTCAGCCGCCATTGGGACCGTTCGTGGTTGACGGCCAAATCGGACGATACGCTGGCGCACATTTGTGTTCACGCGCGCCAGTCTCGCATTCCCGCCGAGGCGGGAGCAATTGACAAATATCCGCAGAGGTATATACCTTTTTTGTCGCGATTTTGTCATGTTTATGAATTCCGAATCATCCTCAACGGGCCGGCGGAAGCGAAAAATCCGTGTTCTGATCCCATTCGATTCATCGGTTTTGCAGCAAGTGGAAGCCGGAAGTGACCTGCTCGGATTGCCCAGAACCGGTTTTGTCCGGCTGGCGGTTCACCGGGCCCTCGAACAGATTCTGATTATCTACCGGGAGCGAGTCGATGTGGCGGCTCGAGAATACGTGGAAAAGAAAGCGAAGGCTATTTATCAAGTCCATAACAAGAGGCGCGTTCCGCGGCAGGACATGAACACGCAGGCGGGTTTTGATCGGTTCCAGGAACGCCTTGAGGGCATTTTGTCGGAAATCGATTTTGTTCCCTTGGCTGCACGGGTGGCTGCAAGCGCGGTGGATTTTTCGGTTCGCCGCCACAACCCCAGGCACTGGGGTGAACTGAAGTTTTCCGGCGGCCTGCCGGATGAAAATTATGCGCGAATAATCCTTGACACGGGGATGAATGTGCTCGACGCCGAGGAGCTAAGAAAAGACCGGGAACTAAGGAGGGTTGCGATCACGAGCGTGCAAGCGCAAATGGAGCAGTACTGGATTGATCAGGTGAAGCTGCACGTGAGCGATTGGGCGAATCTCTACCTCTGGCGTGAGTCGGTGAAGGCGATTGCATTCAGAAGCCCGGAAAAGGAAAGCGAAGAAGAGAAGTATATCAGAAAAGACATTTCCGATCTGCGGCAGGCGCTGGAGTCAAACGCCAACTCCAGGGACTTAACTCCAAGGCTGCGGCGCCGGTTAGCCCTGCACTCCCGCATGCTCTTGAGGGAGTGGATGGATGCGACCCAAAACGAGCGAAAACAGATGCTGGACAAGCGGCTTCATTGGTTCGAATTTCGCTTTGAGAAGTTCAAGGAGTTCCGACAAAGGGATGGTGATCGACTCGCCAAAGTAATGGCGAATCCTGAGGTTTGGAACAATCCAGTGAAGTTGAAGAAAATCTTGCAGGACTGCGAAGCGACCTGCGGCATAATGAATCGGAAGGGAATTTTTTCTGCTGATTGAGGATGTGTTAAATTACTTGGCCAGTGCCGGCCTCCGATGCTGCCCCTCCACGAACGCTCGCATTCGAACCGCACAATGTCCCCACCATGTTGTGACGGTTGGGCTTTCCGCATGAGCAAAGAAAATCCGGAGGATTGAGGTTGACAGGCGGACGCAGAGCCACCCTAAGCTCCAAGATTTCCCGGAGCGTAATGCGCGGCACCTTGGCCAGGCGGTGCTCAATGGCATCGAGCATGTTCAATTGGGGGCGCCGGTCAGCACGACATCATCGTGCTCATCGCTGTGCTCGCGATCATGCTCATCATTATGCTCGACAGGGTGGTCATGGTCACATTCATGAAGATGATTGGCCGATTTTTTCGAGCGGCTCGATGGCGAACGTCACCAACCTCCGACCCATATCGTCCAGTTGAGCCGCCGTGACGTTACGTCGAGAAAGCAACCCATTAGCGCAAAGGAAGGTTGCTTCCTGCATGTCTTCCCCGCTCGCAAGGAGTTTGCGCATTCCGTCTCCGGCGGTTGCCGCATGTTCGCGCCAGCGGTGCGGAAAGCATTTCGTAAGTGCCGCCACCCATCGTTGGGGCCATTCATTTTCAATGGCGTCATCGAGGGTCAACACGGCGATGGCCAGAACCCGTCCAAGATCTTTGTTCCTGCGCTTGTGCGGGCGGCCAAAATAATCCGTGCCCTCAATTGGGTCGGGCAGGAATGGGCGATGTTCCAGAAGGTTGGCCAGCGCCATCATTTCCGGCCGTGCGCAACGAATCCCAAATTCACAGGTTTGCGCCTGGAAGGTGGCAATGCTGGTAAATGGAAAGCTGGGCAGAGCGTAGGTGTCGCCGGACGCAAGCGGCAGCTGGGTCCACACGCGGCTGGTTTGGTTTTCCGAAGCCGCTTCGGTGAGCAATTCGATAAACCACTCCCCACCGCCAGGAGGATAAAGCCGGACGGCTGGAAGATTATCTTCTGCATCGTTGGCATTACCGGGTTTAACTATCTTGCCGGTGAAATGTGGCTGCCAGCCGGCGGCGAGAAGTTTCTCGGCGACAGCACGGCCTTTTTCGACAGCGGAGAAATGCGGCGACAGAACACAATCAATGTCTTTGGTGCGAACCCCAAATGATTCGTTGGCTCGAAAGAGCCAATAGCCCGC
>Ga0224555_1000857_pt1 | contig 46172 bp, 44 predicted proteins | sample 714S23034metaG_FD_180687 | JGI IMG/M metagenome (GOLD analysis project Ga0224555, IMG submission 180687) | Peat soil microbial communities from Stordalen Mire, Sweden - 717 S2 30-34 | ecosystem: Environmental > Terrestrial > Soil > Wetlands > Peat | place: Sweden: Norrbotten County, Stordalen...
TCCTCGCCTCTATCGTAGGCCAGCAGAAATTTTCGGCGCAGATCATCCCCATATGGCTTCGCCATCGATTCACTCGCCGCAGAGTCTCGCCAATTGGAGTCTACACTATTAAGGAAAATGCTCTAGAGCTGCTGAAAAGTCGTCTCCGGCCACAAACGGTGACCTCGGCGGCTAAAGCAGTAATCATTATGTGGCCTTACGGCACGGCTGAAGCCGTGCCCTTAAGCAAAACGGTCTTTTTCAGCAGCCTCTTCAGACCTTGACGGCGTATATGAGCCCGCCTAACTGGGTCTACGCCCCAGGCTAAAATGGGACGCGCCTTTGGCGCTGGGCCTGGTGCCGGGTTTGGCGCTGGGCTTTGTCCCGGGTCTGGCGCTGGATTTTGCAGCGGGCTTTGCGCTGGGTTGGCCGCGGCGGGAGTGGATGAGAGCTTGCCAGTCGCGGTCGGTCTGGTCGGCGTAGTCGGCGGAGAAGCGGGTGATGGCGTCGTCGAAGCGCGTGGAGGCGCCGATGTAACCGGCGATGGCGCAGGGGTCTCCGGCGCGGGCGTGGCCGCGGGCGAGGGTTTCGCCGCAGACGGTTGCGTACTCGAGCAGGGCGGCGGACTTGAGCGCGTCGAGCTGGATCGAGCCCTTGTGGTCGTTGAGCTGGCGGACGAGGTAGTCGCGGCCCTGGATGGTGGTCCAGCCGAGGAAGGGGTCGGACTGGAACTGCATGGCGCGCTGGCCGTCGACGACGCGGCGGCCCTGGTGGTGCGGCTCTGCTTGCTCGCCGAGATAGGGCGTGTAGGCGGAGGCGACTTCCTCCTTGATCTGCAGGAAGAGCGGGTCTTTGGCGCCGTTGCCCTGCATGTAGATGCAGTAGTCGCGCAGGCCGACGGAGCCGGTGCCGACGATCTTGAAGGCGATGTCGAGCGGGGTGTACTGCGCGAGGAAGTGGCGGCGCTCGGGCTGCAGGCTCTCGGCGTAGGTGGCGAGCGAGTCAAGCACGTGGCGGGCGGTGAGGCCGTGGACGCGAGTGAGGTCGGGCGGGGCGGACTTGAAGATGCGGGCGTTGGGGTCGCGCGCGTGCTGCGGGAGCTCCGAGGTTGCGGTGCGGGTGTCGCGCGCGCCGGTGACGGTGACGGTCAGCGTGTCCAGACTGTGCAGCGGGGTGGCGCGCTCGGCGAGGCGCAGGATCTGCGAGATGGGCTGGACGCTTTGCAGGCGGTGGACCATGTAGCGCGCAAGCTCGAGCACGGGCATGCGCGCGAAGGTGTGCATGTGGGTGCGGTAGCTGGCCAGGAAGGCGCGGGCGGCGTCATGGCAGGAACTGTGCTTGGCGCCGGCTTCGCGACCGGCGAGGATGAGGCTGGCGGCCATGCGCTTGACGTCCCACTCGAAGGGGCCGCGGATGGACTCGTCGAAGTCGTTGATGTCGAAGACGAGGCGGCCGTCGGGCGCGGCGAAGGCGCCGAGGTTGCGGACGTGGGCGTCGCCGCAGAGCTGGGTGTGGATGCCGGTGTTGGGGCCGAGCGAAAGATCGTAGGCCATGACGGGCACGGCGCCGCGGAAGAAGCCGAAGGGCGAGGCGGCCATGCGATCGTACTTGATGGAGATGAGGTCGGGGACGCGGCCGCGCATGGAGTCGGCGAGGAGGCGGAGCGGGTCGGCGTGGCGGAGCTTCGGCTGCCAGCCGGCGTGGTCGGCGCGGCGCATGTGCTTGCGCTGCGACTGGCCGAGGGCGAAACGTTCGCGGGCGGTGAGGGGGGTGGTCATAGGGTCTTTGGTTACGGTTGACTCCGATCGCAGCCCAGAGAGAAGCGCAAAGCGGAGCAGATTTCGTTCATGCGCAGGGAACTCAGGTGGGCCACGCGTTTCCCCAGCCGGTCCTGCGAGACGGTGACCGGGTTGTGCAGGTTGACAGCACAGGGCGCCTTCATGCCATCCTCCTCGCCCAGGACGACCTCGGATGGCACACCCCGGATAGCGGACACGATGGGGGCCACGGTGACGGTCGATAGATACGCAATGGCGCTATCACGAGTGAGCACGACCACCGGCCTTTTCTTGTCGGGCAGAGCAAAGCGATAAAGGCGGACATCGCCACGAGCTATCTTGCCGGCCACACCGCCTCCGCTTCCCAGAGATGCGATTCACCCGATGCCTGCGGCTGTCTGGAATAACCCTCCCGGTCCCGGAGTTCTGTGGCGTGTATCTCCAATCGTCGCAGGTGCTCGCGCAGGGCGTCGCGCACCAATGCGGAACGATTCCGCTTGGTCCTGCGCGCGGCCTGATCGGTGGCCCGGAGAAGCTCCTTATCGAGGACAACTTGGACGGTTTCCATATTGTCGATCCCATTCCACAGTATACTCCACAGTCGAAGTACCCGATGCAGAGGACGAACGGGCGAGGCGTCGCTAAGGGCGGTCCCATTGCCAGGCGGCGAAGTCCTGGCGGAGTTTGCTCTTCAGGAGTTTTCCGGTGGCGGTGTAGGGAAGCTCCTTGACGCAGACGAAGTCGTCGGGCACCTGCCAGCGGGCGAAGCGGCGTTCGAGGAAGGCGCGCAGTTCGGAGGGATCGATTGCGCCGTTCCTGGGGACGACGATAGCCAGCGGGCGCTCCTGCCATTTGGGGTGGGGCACGGCGATGACGGCGGCTTCGCGGATGGACTCGTGGGCGACGAGGGCGTTTTCGAGGTCGACGGAGCTGATCCACTCGCCGCCGGACTTGATGAGGTCTTTGAGGCGGTCGGTGATTTTGACGTAGCCTTCGGAGTCGATGGTGGCGACGTCTCCGGTCTGGAACCAGCCGTCGGTAGTCCATCTTTCGGGTTGGACGCCGCCGTAGTAGCCGCTTGCAACCCACGGACCGCGGACGTGCACTTCACCGGTTGTCTCGCCGTCCCAGGGAGCTTCGCCTTGGTCGCCGACGATGCGGACATCGATGAAGGGAAGGGCGAGACCCTGGCGGGCGCGCTGGGCATAGAGTTCGTCTGCGGGCCAGTCGCGCATGGGCGATTTCAGGGTGCAGGCGGTGGCGACGGGCGAGGTTTCGGTCAAGCCCCAGGCGTGGAGGAGCTGGATTCCGAGCTTGTCGAAACGGCGGAACATGGACTCGGGCGCTGCGGCGCCGCCAACGGCGATGCGCAGTTCATCGGCGAAGCGCCAGCGGCCGGGGTGGTCGTCGATGGTGTTCAGCAAAGCCTGCAGGATGGAGGGCACCGCGGCGGCGAGCGTGACCTGCTCCTGCTGGATGAGGTCGAGCAGGGCGGTTGGCTGCAGGTTGCGGCCGGCGAGGACGAGCTTGCTTCCGTTCATGACGGCGGCGAACGGGACGCCCCACGCGTTGACGTGGAACATGGATGAGATGGGGAGCACGGTCGCGTTACGGCTGAAGCTGAGCTGATCGGGCAGAGAGATAGCGAGTGCGTGCAGTGCGATGGAACGGTGCGAGTAGACGACGCCTTTAGGCGCGCCGGTGGTGCCGGAGGTGTAGCACATGGCGGCGGCATCGTCTTCGGCGAGGTCGGGGTAGGTTGGATCGTGGGTAGCGCTTGCGAGAAATGCTTCATAGGATTCGGTCCCTGCGGGCAGCGCGGCGCTCGAATGATCGACGACGAAGACGCGCTCGAACTGAACGCGGGAGCGGAGCTGCTCGAAGACATCGAGCAGAGTGCTGTCGACGATGAGGAAGCGGTCCCGCGCGTGATGAATGATGAACGCGATGTCGTCGGGATGGAGGCGGAAGTTGAGAGTGTGGATGACGGCGCCGATGGCGGGTACGCCGAAGTAGGTTTCCAGATGTTCGTGCTGGTTCCACATGATGGTGGCGACGCGGTCACCGGGGGCGATGGCTGCGTGCTGGAGGGCGGCGGAGAGCTGGCGCGCGCGGCGGTGGAGATCGCGCATGGTGTGACGGGCGCGAGAGCCGTCGGGCTTGACGGAGACGATTTCGACGGCAGGGAAGAGCGTCCCGGCGCGTTCGAGCATGCTGCGAATCAGCAGAGGGCACGACATCATGGTGGACTTCAAGGAAGCCTCCGGGAGGATTGAGATGTGAAAGAAGGCCCATTCGCCGGCTTCGAGCGGAACAACCGGTGCGCGAGCGCGCAGAAGCGAGCGAATCTGGCGAGTATAGGCTTTGAGCGGGAAAAGTTCCAAGAGGTGGGTGGCGGGATCTGGATTGGGAGTTCCGTTGAAAGGGTGTGGAGCTTTAGTATGGCTGTGATGGCTACGTATATCGCAGAGGCTGACAGCTACGCGGGGTTCGGCAGCACGGGAAAGTACTTCGGGTACTTTGGGCTGGCGGCGGGCGCGGTGGGGCTGACGGGATGGGCGGCGATCGATGGGCATCTGCCGGGCCTGCAGCCTGCGGACGCGGGCGACCAGCTGCTGATTGCGGCGATGGCGTGGGTGGGGTGCGGGCTGTTCGCGATTATGGCGGTTGCGGTGCTGGGCTCGCTGATGCTGTCGAGCAAGTCGCGGGGGACGGTGACCGTGGATGACCTGGGCGTGACGCGGCAGATCGGCGAGCGGAGCCGGATGCTGCGGTGGGTGGAGATTGAGGGCTTCGTCGTGACGCCGCTTCGCGGCGGAGTCACACTGATTCCGCGCGAAGGCAGACGGACAATCGTGATTCCGCGGTTTCTGGACGACTATCGCGGATGCATTGCGGGGATCAAGGCGAGGGGTGTGAAGAACCTGCCGCCCGACAACGCGCAGGTCCGGCGTGTGGTCAGGAAGAAGATGACCTGGAAGCAGGCGATTCTGTCGTACGCGGGTATTCTTGCGTTCACGCTCGCAAGTAACACGCGCGAATCACACACAGTGAGAGTGGTGGGGCTGGTGAGCTGTGTGGGATATTTTGCGTGGGTGGCGATGACGGACAATCCGGAGCTTGAAGACTATGGCTGGGTGCGGTGGTCCGGCGGCGCGCTGCTGGCGGGGATGCTGGCGTGGCTGGTGCGGCACATGATGCACACGTGGTGAGGCCGCTACATGATGCGGAAGCGTTCGCGCATGAGGCGCTGGAAGCGGGGACGCCAGATGAGGTCGTAGGCGAGTTCCTTGCCGGGGAACATGGCGAGCGCGGCCTTGCGCGCGTCGGCGATCATCTGCGCGGCCTCGTCGATGGTGAACGAGCGGTCCTGGGCGATGCGCGGTCTACGAAGGGAGTGCGAAGGACTGCATTAGCGGAGGATTTCGACTGCGCGTTCGAGGGCGGCGTCCTTGCCCTGCCGGATATCGGTTATCGTTTGGGAGACTTTTACCTGAGGAGGAATCCCGACGCCTTCAAAGACGCGGCCGTCGGGATAGGTGACGTCAAGGGTGCAGATCCTCGCGCTGCCGTCGCCCGGGAGTTGGAACGGCAACGGTTGTCCCGTGCTTCCAGCGGTGGTTTCGCCGACCAATTTACCGCGGTGCATGGCATCGAAGACAAGGACAAAGTCCTCCGCGGCGGAGAATGTCCTCGCACTGATCAATACGATGACCGGTTTTGAAAAATAATGCGCGGCGTCCGGGCTTATCTCGTCCGGAGTAATACTCGACCAACCTGGTTTAGCACCCCAGGCACGGTAGGCAGGCTTTAAATCCAATGTCCTGGCGCTGAAGCCCTGGTAGGGTTTGCCGGTCAACATGCTGAGAATCTTGTAGCCGTTGTCGCTGTTACCGCCGCCATTCTCTCGCACATCCACAATCAGGCCTTTTGCCTGCGCGATGGAGGCGAAGTTTTCCAGCATAGCCTTTGCGCCGCGATCATCCTCAAATTCGTTCACCGCAAGATAGGCGATGTTGCCAGGTAGCATTTTGAACTGTGCGGGATCATTGCCGGGCTGCGAGCACTTTGAGGAGGGTTCGCAATAGCGATGCACGGTAAGGTCTTTAGCCTCTCCGTTGGAATCGCGGAGGGTGAGACGGACTGGAACCTCTTTGGGGCCGTCCAAAAGTTGATGGCCAAAGATACGGACGTTGCGATCCTGCATCGTAGAGCTGGAGACATAAGGAGCAAGGGCACTTTCCGCATATTCACGTACCGGCTGGCTGTCAACCGAGACGATCTCAGCGCCGACGTGAACCCCCTGCGCCTCAAGCGCCGGATCAAAGACCTTCGTGACCAGGACCTTGCCCTCGACAAGCTGGGTGCGCAATAGCGGGCTCGCATAGAAAGTATCGTATAGGTCCTTGGGCGGAAAAACATTGGTGTGGCTGTCGTGCAGCGTGGCTGCGAAGCGCATCATCACGCGGTAGTAGTCTGCCGTGGTCTGTGCGGCGCGCACCTGCGGCAGGTAGTCCATATATTGGCGATCCCAATCGAGATCGGGCAGGCGCGCGAAGAAGGGGAAGTTGAAGCGCGCCTCCGACCAGAACTTCGACAGACCAGCGACCTTTTCGTCTTCGCTGAGCACAGGCCTGTAGGGCGTAGCGATCGCTGGGTCGTCCTTCCAGAGGGCTTCCTGTTTTGCAGCGGGAGATTGTGCGTGACTGGAGATGGCAACAAGGCAGGTGACGAGGAGCGCAGGAACGACTTTCATGGGGCCGCTTTCTAAGACAACGATACGCGGCCCGGAGCCTTTCGGTTCCAAGTAATTTGGCGGTTACATGATGCGGAAACGCTCGCGCATGAGGCGCTGGAAGCGGGGACGCCAGATGAGGTCGTAGGCGAGTTCCTTGCCGGGGAACATGGCGAGCGCGGCCTTGCGCGCGTCGGCGATCATCTGCGCGGCCTCGTCGATGGTGAGCGATCCGTCCTGGGCGATGGTCTCGAGGACGAGGTTCATCATGAATTGGAGGCGGCGGATGAGCTTCTGCTCCTGGAGCCTTTCTTCGGCTTCCAGCCGGGCTCGTTCGGCGGGGGACATCGCGGTTGCGGCTTCGGTGTTGGGGGAGAGTTCTTCCAAGGACAGCCTCCGGGATCGTTATCTACTTTCGCGCGGGAGGGTTGGCTGAGTGGGAATCCCGAGGAGATGACCGAGCCGTCCATCGCGCGTGCGCGGCAACTGCACCCGTCCGCTCAGCCGGCGGCCATCGCCAAATTGAATGCGCTGCCGCTACCCGATGGCGCCCGCGATACTTTGTTTCTCCTCTTCGCCGCGCACGAAATCCGCCAGCCCGCCCGGCGTGCGCAGTTCTTTGTGGAAGCCGCCCGCGTCCTGGCCGGCTCCGTACAGTTGCTGCTGGTCGAGCACCTCCGCGATTTCTAGCGTTTGTAATGACATTGTCAAGACACCTTGTGGCGATAGCCGGTTACGGATCGGACGCGGCGATGCGGCCGTCGGGGGAGAGGAGGAAGGTGGTGAGGCCGAAGCGGTCGGTGCGGAAGACGCGGGCGTGGGCGGCGGCGAGGCGGGCGATGATTTCGGGGCGGGGATGGCCGAAGGTGTTCCCGGCACCGACGGAGATGACGGCGGCTTGAGGTGCCACCAGCGCCAGAAAATCCGGGGTGGTGGAGGTGCGGCTGCCGTGGTGGCCAACTTTGAGCAGGGTGTCGGGGCCGAGCGCAGCGGCGGGGTTCCCGCTGAGCGCGGCGGCGACCATGGTGCGTTCGCTGGGGGCTTCAGCGTCGCCTTCCAAAAGCGCGGTGGCCTGGCCGAATTGCAGGCGCAGGACGAGCGAGTCGTTGTTGATGGGTGGGCCGGGGTTGGCGTAGGCGGGCGTGGGGGCGAGGACGTTTATGTTGATGGAGTCCCAAGCGAGCGTGTCGCCGGCGCGGAGATGGCGCACGCGGATGCCGAGCGTGGCGGCTTCGGCGAGCAGGGCACGGTAGGGCGTGGAGTTGGGATCGACGGCGACCCAGAGCTCGCGCGGGCGGAAGTTGCGGAGGACGGCGGGCATGCCGCCCATGTGGTCGGAGTGGGCGTGGGTGAGGGCGACGACGTCGAGGCGGCGGAACTGGCGCGACCAGAGGTAGGGCGAGACGACTTGCTCGCCGATGTCGAAGGCGGAGTTATCTGCACCCAGGCCGCGGGCGTTTTCGGCGTTGGCGGCGGCGCCGGTGGGGCCTCCCGCGTCGATGAGCATGACGCGGCCGGTGGGCCCGACGACGAGCAGCGAGTCACCCTGGCCGACGTCGATCGCGGTGACTTCGAGCGTGCTGGGATGGACGACGGGCGGGGAAGGCCAGAGGGCTAACGCAGCCGCAAGCGGCAAAACGAAGACTGCGGCGACGGTGAGCGCGCGGGAACGGCGGACGGCCCAGCAGCAGAAGGCGATGCAGGCGAGGGCGGCGAGAGCGTGCGCGAGGGTGGGGCCGGGGACACGGAGGTCGGCGGCCTGCGCGTGGCTGATGTACTGGATCGCGGAGGTGATGGCGTGCAGCAGAAGCGCGAGCGCGGAGCCGGGGAGGGCGGCGAGATATGGGTTGATGAGGGACGCGAGGAAGGTCGCGAGGCCGAGCGGGGCGAGCACGCCGACCAGCGGGATGCTGAGCATGTTCGCGGGCAGCGCGAAGACGGTGGCGCGATGGAAATAGAGGGCCATGGGGAGGACCATGACGGCTTCGGCGATGAGGCCGATGAGGGCGAGCGAGGCGGCGTAGAGGGTGAGGCGGATGAAGGCTGCTGGGAGGTTGCGGGTGCGGGGACCGAAGGTGTCTACAAGCGATTCGGACCAGAGGCGGAGCATCATGCGGAAGTGGGCAAGGTGCGGCGGCAGTGCGGTGTCGCGCCAGGGGTCGCGCAGGTTGCGGGCGGCGTGCGCGTAGGGGAGGAAGGTGCGTTCGCCGAGCGGCATGGCGATGCCGGCGATGGCGACGATGGCAAGGAAGGTCATCTGGAAGCTGGCTTCGAAGAGAGCGCGGGGCGACCAAATGAGGACGGCGAGCGCGGCGGCGCCGAGAGCGTTGAGGGTATTGCGGTCGCGGGTGAGCAGGCGGGCGAGGAGAAAGACGGCGGTCATTAATAGAGCGCGCTCGACGGGAACTCCGAAGCCGGTGAGCAGGGCGTAGGCGGAGACGAGAGCGAGGGTGAGGATGGTGGCGAGCCATTCGCGCAGACGGAGGCGGCGGAAGAGGAAGAAGAGCAGGCCGGCGAGCAGGGCGACGTGCATTCCGGAGACGACGAAGAGATGGAAGGAGCCGGTGCGCTCGAAGCCGAGGCGGAGGGCGTGGGTGAGGCGCGCGCGATCGCCGAAGAGCATGGCGTTGAGCATGCCGGCGTCGTCGGGGGAGAGGCGGAGGAGCGCGGGGAGATGGCGGTTGGGGGTGGAGCGAGTGTAGGCGAGCAGGCGTGCGGCAGCCCAGGTTTGCGCGGCGAAGATGCGGCAGTTGGCGCTCGCAGAGAGGTCTGCGAGCCGGTGAGGCTGGGGATTGGGTGCGATGGCGTGGAGTTTGGCGGCGGAGACGTTGGCGGTGGCGGCGATGTTCTGGTCGAGCAGGTAGTCGGCGTACTGCCACGCGCCGGGATCGCGGTAGCGCTCGGGCGCGCGCAGGCGGAGGCGTGCTTCGACGAGGTCGCCGCAACGGAGTGCAGGCTGGGGTTGGGCCTGGTTTTCGGATTGCGCGGGGTTGGCGGCGAAGAGGGTGGCGCGGACGCCACCGGCGATGGGCACCATGCGGGCGGTCGAGGGCGTGACATCTTCGATGGCGGTGAGGGCGAGGTCGAGGGAGGTGGCGGGCGTGGCGTTTTTTCCTACCCCGGCGGTTTCGTCCCATTCGTCTGGGTCGGAGTCGGAGTTGGCGGTGTGCGCGGGCAGGGTGCGGACGCGGACGACGCGGGCCTGGACGGTGCGGCTGAGGCCGTCGGCGTAGGCGAGCAGAGCGGTCTGGGGCGAGGGCGAGGGTGCGATCTGCGCGGACCAGAGGCCGGCGGCGATCCAGAGCGCGGCGATGGGAAGGAGCGCGAGGCGGAGGGTGCGGCGGAGGGCAAGGAGCGTGAGCGCCGCGAGGGCGACGGCGGCGAAGAGGAGGGTGAGGGCCGGGCGCGTGGCTGCGGGCTGGAGTTTGGTGAGGGATTCGCCGAGGGCGAAACCGAGGGCGGCGGCGAGCAGCGGTGCGCGGCGGAAGCGAAGAGGCTCGACGCGCGCGGCTCGCGGCCAGAGGCGGCGCTCGCGTTCCGGTTCGGATTCGGGTCTGGGAACACCAGAGGTTTGCCGCAACAGGCCACCCGTCTTTCCCGTCAATCTTTGCAGATCGGTGCGGTGGTTGACAGCTTTATTTGTGGCATTTTTTGGGAGCATATGAACTGTCGCCTGGGATCACGGAGGCGGGACACTCGATTGGGCGCAGGCTTGTGTCTCACGCCAGGAGCGGGTCTGAGCATGATCAAGCCAGGATGTATGTGCTGTAGGACACAGGGATGAAGCCTGCGGGAGAATAGGCTTGATTCATGCATGGAACGGTCGGGTCCGACAAGCTTCAAATGGACATGAAGCAGCGAGACGCAATAGTAAGCTTCCAGTGTTTTTCGCCTGACAGCGTCCAGGTGAGCGAGACCATCGACGGCGAAGCGTTTCATCATCGGGAAGTCCAACGACACCCTGATGTCGTGACCGCAATGGAAGAGAAGTATATGTTCTTCGCGGACGAGGCAGCCATTGCGAGGAAACTGGTCGCGCGCGGTCGTTCCTGCGTCCTCAGCGTTTATTTTCGGGAGCCTTAACCCGGCTTCCCGCGCCTGATCCATGGAGAAGATCGAGGCGGCCGTTCTTGCGCGCAAACCGGACGATCTGAAGGAAGACAAGACGCGCTGGAAACCTCCCACTCCCGAAGCGCCCAGAGAGATTGCCAGGAAGGCTGCGAAGGCCCGCTGAGCGAGTTGGGCGGATAAAAAAATAATGTAACTGGTCGCGGCGGGAGTGCGGAGGCACGGCTCATCGGGTGAGGATGGCTACGGTTTCGATGTGGGTGGTTTGGGGGAAGAGGTCGAGGAGGTGGAGTTGGGCGACGCGATAGCCTGAAGCGGCGAGGGTGTGAAGATCCGATGGCATGGTTTCCGGGGAGCAGGAGACGTAGATGAGGGTGGGCGCGGCGATGCGGGCGAGCAGGGCGCAGACCTCGGGGCCGGCGCCGGTGCGCGGCGGGTCGAGGACGATGCGGTCGGGGCGGTCGCGCTGGAGGACCGCAGTGCGGAGGAAGTCGAGGGTGGTGGCTTTGACGGCGTGGAGGTTGGGAAGTTTGGTTTGGGCGAGCGCGGTGAAGGCGGGCTCGGCGATCTCGACGGCGGTGACGCGGGTGAAGTGCGGTGCGAGCGCGCGGGAAAAGAGGCCGACGCCGGCGTAGAGGTCCCACGCTGACTGACCGGCGCGGTTGGCGGCGACTGGATCAGGAGAGACGAGGCTGACGAGTTCGGGGAGGAGGAAGCGGTTGATCTGGAAGAAGGCGGTACGGGGAACCCAAAAGACAGTTGTTAGTTGTTGGTTGTTAGTTGGTAGTTGAGGAACAGGCAAGGGCGAAGACGAAATACGGGGATTCTTCCCGCCCCAGCCAGCAAGCTTCACCCCAGTGAACAAGTTCACCGGGGACCCCGATAGCTGGCCGGAGACCTCGTTTGCTCCGCTCAGAATGACACTCTCATCTTGGGCAGCGATGCTTTCCTCTGGGGTTGGAACGGTGTAGGTGAGGCCGGGCGAGCCCCAGGTGGGGCCGGGGCGTGGCTGTTCGGCGCGGCGGCTGCGGGCGGAGCGCGTCGGGAGGAGATAGATGCCTGCTCCGGCAAGCTGGGGGATGTGGGCGCGGAGTGCTTCGCAGAGAGCGTTAAAGGCGGCGGCGAGTTTGGCGGGGAGGGTCTTTGCGGAGGTGCGGACGAAGAGGCTGATCTGGAGGTGCGACTGGTTGGCGGTGGTGAAGAGCTCGAGCTGATCGAGGGTGAAGGGTGCGCGTTTGAGCCAGGGGCCGGCGCGCTGGTTGAGCTCGGCGAGCAGGGCTTCGGTGGCGCGCCAGAGGATGGGCGCGGCGATTGGGCACTGGGCGATGGGGAGAAAAGCAAGATTCAAGGTTCGAGGTTCGAGGTTCGAGGTCTCCGGCGGTGCAGAGGTGAGGTAACCGGCGCGGAGCTGGCCGGAGACTTCGGCGAGGGTGAGGCGGATGCGGTTGCGGTAGGCAAGCGGCGGCGAGGCGTGAAGCTGGAGCTCGGGAAGCTGGAGGCCGGTGGCGGCGAGGAGCGTGCGAAGGCGGGCGGCTTTGGCGGCGAGTTGCGCGGGGTAGGCGAGGTGCTGGAGTTGGCATCCGCCGCAAGGGCCGAAGTGGGGGCAGGGGGGCACGGCGCTCCGGCAAGGTTCGAGGCTCAAGGTTCGAGGTTCGAGGGGTGCGGGCATCTTCAGGCCTCGTCTTGGTGGGGCATGTAGAAGAGGCTGAGGCGTGGGAGGGCGCGGGCCTGGAGCAGGCGTTTCTCGAGAAACTGCTGCTGGACCTGCTTGATCTGGACGGCCTGCATTTTGCCGCGGTAGGGGGCGAGTTCGCGGTCGGCCTGGGCGCGGAAGGCTGTGAGTTTGGACTCGGGGGTTGCGGTGAGGAGCGCGGCGAAGAGTTTTTCTTCGAGGACGGTGAGGGTGCGGTCGAGGTCTTCCAAGTTGCCAGTTGCAGGTTGCAGGTTGTCAGTTGGAGACGAGAGTGCGGCGGCGAGGGAGCGGAGGCGGCTCGCGGCCTCGGTTGCTGCGGTGTTTGCGGGGGCGGGGAGATTGACGGCGGCGAAGTCGAGGAGGGCGGCGTTGCGGGCGAGGTAGCGACTGACGCGGGCGGCTTCGAAGCCGGAGTCTACAGGTCCACGGCCAGAGGGTTCGGATGCGGCGGGCGCGGCACCCATTCCGACACTGGCTTCGCGCGCCTGCTCCGTGGCTTCGAGCACGGCCTGGGCGCACCAGGCCAGGCCGTTGACCTTGCGCTGGCGGCGGTTTCCGAGGCGGGCGCGCTGGGCGTCGTGCTTGTCGAAGGCGGCGTCGATGCCGCGGAGGACAGCCTCGAGCGGGACGCCGGCTTCGCGCCAGGTCTCGATGAGCGCCCAGTCGAGCGTGGAGAGCATGAGGATGGAGCCGCGGCGCCGCTGGAAGCGGGTCTCGATCTCGGTGAAGTAGTTGAAGTAGTTCATAAGAACAGTTGCGAGTTGTTGGTTGTCAGTTGAAAGCACAAAAGCGAAGGGATGACGCTTGAACCATTATCTGCTGAGTTGTGGGGGTGGGTGGGATCGGGAGGGGCTTGGGTGCGCCATGGAGCCGAGAGCACTCGCTGAGCGGTCGTCAGGTTGAGCGGTTAAATAAAGCGTCCGGCACTGGGCCGGACGCTGGGTGGTGGTGGCGGTGAAGGACGGTTAGAAGACGATCCTCGCCCCCAACTGCACCTGTCGCGAGAGGCTGTTCGCGATAGTTCCGGTTGTGTTAAAGCCAAAGTTGAGTGCGGTTGCGCTGGATGTGTTGGCAGGCGCGAACACCGGGTGGTTGAGGGTGTTGAACGTCTCGAAGCGCAACTGCAGGTACGATTTCTCCGTGAAGTTGAAGTTCTTCAGGATCGACGCATCCATGTTGTTGTACCCGTCCGCCCGCACCCAGGACATGGTGTAGGGCAGCGTCCGGTAATGGTTGGAATACTGGCCGTTGATGTTGACTGATCCGTCGCAGACAGTGGGCGCGGCGCAACTGCTTGCGCTTCCGAGGACGAACGCCGCCGTGTTCAGCCCAGGTGTCTGGCCGGTGGTCGCCGGGTTTGTATTGCGCGGCTGGTTGGTGATGCTGCGCAGGGTTGCACCCGGCGCCAGCGGAATATCCGCCGAGAACTGCAGCGGCGCGCCGGTCTGGAACTGGTAGATCCCGTTGATCACGAATCCGCCCAGAATCTCATTCCACAGCCGGCTGTCGCCAAAGGCGAACATCTTGCCTTTGCCGAACGGCAAGTTGTACGTTGCGCCAGCCGTAAAGTGGTGGGTGTGGTCTTCCGGCGAGATCTGCCGGTTTACCGCTGTGTCTTCCTGGTTCAGGAAGACATCCGCCTCAATCAGCTTGGAGAAGCTGTAGTTCGCCGTCAGGGTCAACCCGTGCTTCGCCCGCTGTTCCAGGTGAATGATTGCGCTATCGAAGTACGATTGCCCGATGGTCTGGTTCTGCTCCGTGACAGCGGTATTGCAGAACTGCGGATACGGCACCAGAAGATTGCTGAAGGCGGTCGTCGAGCCATTGCAGCCTGAGCTGTTCGGCAGTTTCGTTGCGAACGGATTGGCTACGGTCTTGGCGTAAGCGGTGGCCATATCCTGGTCCCGGTATGGGGTGGTGGCCAGGTACTGCTTCTCGACCGCGTTGAGGTTTTGCGTATTGACCGGCAGATGCACTCCATGATTGCCGACGTACAGCACTTCGAGCATGGTGCTGGGGGTGACGGCCTGTTGTATGCCGATGTCCCAGCGCTCCGAGTAAGGATCGTGCTGAACCGGCGCAAGGAAGTTGATGGCCTGGCCAAGGAACGTGCTGGCCCCGGCAGAGGATCCCGCAGGCTGTAGTAAACCGTTGGGGAACGGGTTGCTCAACGGGTTCGTCACAGGTATCTGATAGTTGCCTGTTGCGGGCACAAACGTCGTGGATTGACTATAGCCTTCCTGATTGATGTATTCACTGGACGAAACGACGCCGGTGACATCGTTCAGCTCGGCTACTGTCTCGGGCTGGACGAAGATTCCGAAGCCGCCGCGCAGAACGGTCTTGTTGTTGAACATCGCCGGACTGTAGGAGAAGCCGATGCGCGGGCTGAAGAACCCGCTGTTGGTCTGGTAAGGCGAGCCATAGTTGGCATTCGGGAAGGTGAGGCCGCCGAGCGAGTTGACGCTGCTCACCGTGTAGGTGCTGATGCCTCCGGTCACAGATTCCGCTGCAGCAAGCTGGGTTCCCGAGGCGGTGTTGGTCGCCGTTGGGTTGAAACCATTTACGGTGCGCCCGAGCTGTTCGCCGAAGGGAGTATCGATGTCGAAGCGCACTCCCAGGTTCAGTGTCAACTCATTGCTCACCCGCCAGTCATCCTGAACGAACGACCCGACGTAGTATCCACGAAAGGCTGCCTGCGCATTGATGTCGTACTGGCCCGCGGTCGGCTGGCCGAACTCGAGGTCCGCAAGATCTCCGCCGAAGGTAGGGTTCGACTGACCCGATCCTGCCGACGTGAATTGCGGTCCGTAGGTGAAGCCGCCCGAGGAGTTGCCGTAGCTTGCGTATCGCAACTGGTAGCGGCGGCCATCGAACCCGATCTTCAGCGTATGCCGTCCAATCACCTTCACCAGGTCGACGAACGCCTGATAGCTGGTGGTGGGATCGATGCTGGAGCCGTTGTTGTCGCCCAGAGCCTGGAACGTGGTGGTCGAAACAGAGCCACACGAACTCTGAGTGGTGCCTGTACCAAAGAGCATGCAAGGCAACACCGACTTTTCCGACGAGGTCGTCAGTGCAGCCGGCAGCCCGACAGTATTCGCACTATAGGCCTGCGCCAGCGCCGCATGCACCTCGTCGAAGTAGGTCCAGTTGAACCGCGTGTCGATGATGGTGGTCGGGTTCAGGGTGAACACGTTGTCCAGCGTCGCCCCGAAGTTCTCGCGCAGCAGCTCGGAGCCGATGGTGTCGTTGCTGAAGTAGTTGTTTTTGGTCTGGGCGCGGTTGTTGTGCCGCATGTCGAAGAACGCGTGATCGCGCGAGTTCAGGTTGTAGTCCATGCGACCGAACTCGCTGTTGAAGGTGTCGGCGCTGGGAGCATTGCTGATGTAGTTGCTCAAACCGTCCGCCGACGCGGAGGCTGTCGCATTTGGCTGGGGATACAGCTTGAGATACGCGGCTGCCACCGAGTTGATCGCGAAGCCCGGCACGGAGGTCAACTGGTTGTTCAGGATCGCAGTTCGGGTGAAGCTCGACCCGGTCGTTGCGGAGTACGGATTATAGAGCTGGTTGGGATCGGCGTAGTTCTTGGTGTTGGTACCGTAGGGAAGACAAATTGCTGCCGCCGTGGCCGGGGTGTTTGCAAACCCGCCCGGGCATCCAGCAGCCAGCGCCTGATAGAAGTCGCCGTTAACTTCGCCTGAAGCGGCGGTCAGACCTCCCGTGGTAGTGGGCACCGTCAGAGTCGTGCTGACCGGCTGCGAATCCTTCAGTCCTTCATACGCAAAGAAGAAGAACAGCTTGTCTTGGCCGTTATAGACCTTGGGAATGACGATCGGTCCGCCGACCGTAAAACCCCACTGGTTGTAATGGGTCACAGGCAGCTTGGGAACCACGGTTTGCCTGCCATTGAGGTACAGATTTCCATCCAGATTCGGGATCTGGTTGAACTCATACATCGTTCCATGCAGCCGGTTGGTCCCGGTCTTGGTGATCTGGTTGACGACTCCGCCGATGGTATGACCGAAGCTGGCATCTGTGTCGAAGGGCCGGATGGAGACCTCCTGCACGGTGTCTTCGCTGGGGCTGAAGGCAAGTTGACCGATGACCGTCAGATCCGGCGAGCCGTCCAGCAGAACCTCGCTCGCCTGGTTCGGCGTGCCGCCAATGCTCCACGAGTTTCCCGCGCTGTTATCGAAGGGGTGAACGAGCTGCGGAGGAATCTCCGATATGACGCCCACCGACAGCTCCGTAAGTACGGCGGGGGTCCGACCATTGAGCGGGAGGTCCGCCACCGACTCGGTCGAGATCACCTGGCCTACCGAAGCATTCGCCTGGTCGATCAACGGCGGCGCTCCCGACACGGTTACCGTCTCGGTGGCCTGGCCAATCGTCAGAGCCAGGTTGAGGATTGGGTGCTCTTGCGACTGAAGGATGATGCCGGAGTGCGTCAGCTTCTCGAATCCCGCAGCGCTGGCCGTGATCGTGTACTCCCCGGGAAGCAGAAAGGGGATCACATATTGTCCGGCGCTGTCGCTCACCGTGCGATTTACCGTTCCGGTCTGGGTCTCCGTTGCAACCACAGTGGCTGCTGGAATGGCAGCTCCCGACGGATCCGTGACTGCCCCTGAGATGGTACCGCGGAACTCCTGAGCGCTCAGGGCGGTTGCGGTGAATGCAACGAACGCCAGCAGGATTGCGATCCAGCTGGTAAGGACCCGTGGTGTGGAAACGTGAGGGGCGTGTGCGATGATTTTGCGGGAATCAGTGCAGATCAAGGGAATACTCCGAGGTAGAATGGCGGTTCGCGAACGAACTCAGGCCGCCATATTGGTCAGACCAATTTTGATTGGAGAAGTATGCATACCGGACGATATCGTTGTCAAATCCCGTTCTTTCGGGAGGAAGTGAATCGCAAACGCTAACTGGTCCGGCGAGCGAAAAAGGAGGCTGCAAGGGGCTTGGAAGGTTCTGGGTGCGGTGAGTTTTGGCCTAGCCGACATGAGGCGAATTATTCACAAATTGGGGGTTTTTGCGCAGCTGAAGAGAGCTACGTTTGGTGGAGCTTGGGGTGGTGGCCGTGGTGGTGGTGGTCGAGGTTGCGCTCGTAGATGAGGCGGAGGCCGGTGAGGGTGAGCATTTCGTCGACCTGGCCGATGTACTTTGAGCCGGCGGCGATGAGGCGGGCGAGGCCACCGGTGGCGATGGTGCGGGTGGAGGGGCCGAGTTCGGCGATCATGCGTTCGAGGATGCCGTCGACCAAACCGACGTACCCGAAATAGAGGCCGATCTGGAGGTTGTCGACGGTGCCGGTGCCGATGACCTTGGCGGGCTTGCGGATGTCGATGCGGGGCAGGCGGGCGGCGCGGGAGAAGAGGGCTTCAGCGGAGATGCCGAGGCCGGGGGCAATGGCGCCGCCGAGGAACTCGCCTTTGGGGCTGATGGCGTCGAAGGTGGTGGCGGTGCCGAAGTCGATGACGATGATGGGCGGATGGGGGCCGGCGGGACCGCGGGGCTCGGCGGTGTTCTTGAAGAGGGCAGGATCTTTGAAGAGCTCGATGGCGGCGACGCAGTTGACGATGCGGTCGGCGCCAACCTCCGCGGGATTGTCGGTGAGGATGGGCAGGCCGGTGCGGGTGCCGGGTTCGACGAAGATGGGCTTGACGCGGAAGTAGAGCTCGACGGCGCGGCGGTAGGTGGAGTCGAGCGGGGGGACGACGGAGGAGACGATGACGCCGGAGACCTGGCCCATGTCCAGCGAGCGCAGGGCGAAGAGGTCGCGGAAGATGATGCCGACCTCGTCGACGGTGAGGGAGCGGTGGGTGGTGACGCGCCAGTCTGCGAGCAGCGTGGCGGGGGCGGAATCGCCGGAGATAGAGAGGCGATAGAGGCCGAGGACTGTGTTGGTGTTGCCGACGTCGATGGCTAAGAGCATAGGAAGTTGTTAGTTGCTGGTTGTCAGTTGCTAGTTGAAAAACAGAAGCGGATTCCTTCGCTGCGCTGCGGAATGACAAACCAAACTGCGGAATGACAAAAAACTCAGGGTTCGCGGAGACCTCCAGAGAGGACGGTATGAAGCTGGCCGTCGTCTCCGGCGACCAGGAGGAAGCCCTGCGGGTTGAGTCCGGCCGTCGTGCCAGTATAGCCTCCGTGGTTGTCGTCGCGGGCCTCGACGCGGACGCGCTTGCCCTGGAGCCAGGAGGAGAAGGTTGCGAGTTGCAGGTTGTCAGTTGCAGGTTGGGATTCAGTGAGGGCATGGAGTTGGCGGTCGAGGGCGAGGAGGATGGCGGCGGCGAGAGGCTCGCGGCGCAGTGGGGGCGCGGGACCGGGGAGGGCGGGATGCGGCAGTTCGCGGCGGAGGGAGGTGGCGATGGCTTCGAGTTCCGCAGGGAAGCGGGTGTGGTTGAGGTTGATGCCGATGCCGATGATGGCATAACGGAGCATGGCGGGCAGCGGCGGCGCGGCGGGGTTGGAGGCGGTGTCGATGAGGATGCCGCCGCACTTGCGGCCATGCAGCAGGAGGTCATTGGGCCAGCGAATGTCGATCTGCTCGCGGATGCGGAAGCCGAAGGTAGAGGCGATTGCGGATTGCACCGCAAGGGCGACGCGAAAAGAGAGCCGGAGTGCCGACTGCATGGGGATAGGTGGCGAGATGAGAGCGGTCATGTAGAGACCCGCGCCTGCTGGGGAGTGCCACGCGTGGCCACCGCGGCCGCGGCCGGCGAGCTGTTTGTCGGCAATCCAGACGCCGTGGCGCGAGCCTGCATGGGCGGCCTTGAGAGCGAGGTCGCTGGTGGAGGGCACTGTCGGGAAGCTCATCAGCCAGCCGTGGAATTCGGTCTCGGCGATGGCGGATTCGACTTCGGCGAGATTGAAGGGATCGGACATCTGCGGCATGGAGAGAAGCGCATACCCCAGGGGCTAAAGCCCCTTTCTTTGCGGGCGGGCTGTGAGACCCAAGCCTAAAGGCTTGGGGTACCTAGAGGCAAAGGCAAATGGAGGGGTTCTTCCTGCCCCAGCCAGCGAACTGGCCGGGGACCCCCGTTCGCAGCGCTCAGAAATGCCAACCAAAGAAACCAATACGGAGATTCTGACTCTGCGAGTCAGAATGATGCTTCAAAGAGGGGTGGGGTCAGAATGACGCTTGGGGGTGGTGTTGCCGGCTACAGCAGGTCGGCGGTGATGCGCATGCTGAGGTCGACGGCGTTGGCGGAGTGGGTGAGCGCGCCGACGGAGATGAAGTCGACGCCGGTCCTGGCGTAGTCGGCGACGGTCTTGAGGTTCATGTTGCCGGAGGCTTCGACGGTGGCCTTGGGCAGGGCGGCGCGGATGAGCTTGACGGCGCCGGCGACTTCCTTGGGGGTCATGTTGTCGAGCAGGATGGAGTCGGCGTTGCCGGCGATGGCCTGGGAGAGTTCGGCGGGGGTGCGGACCTCGACCTGAACGATCTGGCCGGGCTTGCGTCCGGCGAGGGCGCGTTCGAGCACCGCGGGGATACCGCCGCCGAGGGAGATGTGGTTGTTCTTGATGAGGACTCCGTCCTGCAGGTCGAGGCGGTGGTTGATGCCTCCGCCGCAGCAGACGGCGTACTTGTCCAGCGCGCGCAGGCCGGGGATGGTCTTGCGGGTGTCGAGGATTTTGGTTTTGGACTTGGCGGCGCGGACGGCGGCGACGAACTCGCTGGTGAGGGTGGCGATGCCGGACATGCGCTGCATGAGGTTGAGGATGACGCGCTCGGTGGAGAGGATGCTGGCAGCGTTGGCGCGAATGACGGCAACGGCGTGGCCTTTGCGGACGTGGACGCCGTCGAAGATTTCTGGGTGGGAGACGACCTCGAAGCGGCCGACGGGACGGTCGGACATTTTGGCGAAGAGCGCGAGGAAGGCGGAGATGCAGCCGATGCCGGCGACGACGCAGGGCTCCTTGGCGACGATAGTGGCGGTGGCGCGCAGGGCGGGATCGATGGTGAGGGCCGTGGTGATGTCGTTGGCGGCCTTGTCCTCGAGCAGGGCGGCTTCCAGGATCGTGCTGATGCGGCGGGATTTCCAATCCATGAAGGGATTTTACGCTGTGGCCGGGGAAAGAGGCTTAACACCGATGGAAGCGATCAAGGGCAAAGACGGTCAAAGGGCATCGGCTAGTCTGCTGTGGGGCGCTCGACGTGGTCGATGACGATAGTGTCGATGGGGCCGGTGGCTGGTTGCAGTTTCAGTCCAAGGTCTCCCAGCGCGGTGAAGATGGAAGTTGTGTCGTCTGAGGAAGCCGGGTTGGCGGCTGCTCCCGGCAGCACGGCGGCCATCTGTGGCGACCAGTCGAGGGTGAAGTTGTAGCTGCCGGTGAGCCCGGTCTTGTTCAACACGGGACGTCCCACCCTGGCGAATGGCTCCGACAGAAGTGCTGCCAGTGCGTCCATGGAGTACCCCTGCGCGGTGCTTGTTTCCTTCAGAAATTGCATGAATCCGGTTAATGGTTTGCCGTCTGGTCCCATGCGCAGATGGTCACTCGAATCTGTTGCGGCATCCTTCAATTTGGAGCCTCCCTTGGCGACCACCAGATCGTAGACCGGGGCCTGCTTGGTCTCGGAATGCACCCTCAGTTGGAAGCGTTCCGACAGGAGCGCTTGCATCATTAGTTCGCGTCGCGCCTTCTTGTCCGCAGGGTTCAGCTTTTCCATCGCTGCAATGTCCGCTTCGCCGATCTTCGCTTGAACGTCGAATCGGTCGGTTTTCGCCCAGTCCGGGCCGCCGGAGACCTGATCTTCGGAACGAAGTCCGTATGCGTATTGCACCAGCATCGACAGCGTCGCCGCCGCCCCGTTGACTCCATCGGCTGTGTTCATCACGCCGGTCATCGTTAGCATACCCGGATGCGGCTTGATGGTAGCGACATCGAACGAAGGCGCGGGGGTGGCGCTGGCGGCGGGGGACGTGGCCGCGGGGGTGTTTTGGGCGAGCATCGCAGGGCAGGCGAGGGCGATCGATGCAGCGGTGAGGAGGAGAGATTTTCGGGGGAAGTTCAGAGCGGGGGAGACGGGCATAGTTGTCACGCGGAATTTTACTCTCGGACATTCCACGGCTCAGAATCGAGACGTTGGGGGACCTGGCAGAAGTCCCGGGGGTTAAAACCCTCCGATTTGTGGCGGCCGGAGTGCCTGGGCTAAAGCCCAGGCCTATCTCAGAGGCAAGAACAAGAGCGGGATGCCCAGCAGGTGGGTGCGTCTTTGGGCGGGGCGGGGACGTCCATCCTTATGGAGAACCCCCCATGAAGATGCTTCGCCCGAACTGTCCCCTGTGGCTGACTGCGGTTGCGCTGGTTGCGCTCGCGGCGCTGCCGTCGCTGCTGCGCGCTCAGAGCGCCGATGCTTCACCCCAGCGAGCAAGCTCGCCGGGGACCCCGAGCGCTCCTGTGACGGTTACCGATAACGGCAGTTCGTGGACGCTGGACAACGGGATCGTGAAGGCGACGATCACCAAGAACAGCGGGTCGATGCCGTCGCTGATCTACAAGGGTGTGCAGGTTCTGGCGGCGAGCGGCGGGACATGGGAGCACAATCCGGCTGGCGCGCCGGTGCTGGTGAATTCGGTTTCGATCGATCCGGCGACCAATGGCGGAGCGCGCGGGGAGATCTCGATCAAGGGCAAATCGAACGGCACGTTCACGATGACGCGGAGCGCGCCGGGCGGCGGGACGATGGTGGACATCGAGATTCGCTACTCGCTGGGGCGCGGGGACAGCGGCATCTATGTCTACTCGATCCTGAGCCATCCGGCGTCGTATCCGGCGATGGGCGTGGGCGCGGAGGACCGCTATATTACGCGGCTGAACCAGGCGTTCGACTGGATCACGGTGGACAAGGACCGTAACATGCTGGAGGCTGCGCCGACAGACTGGGGCCAGGGTGTGGTGGTGCATGCGAAGGAACAGCGCATCATGGCGAAGGGAGTTTATAAGAACTCCGTCGAGCACAAGTACAGCTACTCGGGCATGCAGTATGTGACCAAGGCGTATGGGTGGTCGAGCACGAAGTACCACATGGGCGCGTGGTTTATCAATCCGACGATTGAGTACCTGAGCGGCGGACCGACGCGGATCGACCTGGACGCGCACTTCGGCGATAACGGCGACCCGGAGCCGATCATCCTGGACTACTGGCACAGCGGCCATTACGACGGCACGCGGGCGTCGATTCAAGCGGGCGAAGAGTGGAGCAAGGTGGTTGGGCCGATCTTTGTGTATGTGAACTCGCTGGACAAGCCGAAGGCGACGACGCAGGCGGAGCTGGATACGCTGAAGGCCACCGAGGGCAATCCGACAGTGCCCGCGAGCTGGACTGCGAACGCGAATGCCCTTTGGCAGGACGCGCTGGGGCAGTGGAAGAAAGAGAACACGAGGTGGCCGTATGACTGGGTGAAGGGTGTGCCCTATACGCCGCTGGCGGAACGCGGGACGGTGAAAGGGCAGATCGTGCTGGCTGACCCGCTGGCGCCGAAGGGGACGTCGACCAAGTTGCCGCATTTGGTGGTGGGGCTGACGCATCCGGATATCGATCCGGCGAGTATTCCTCGACCGACGTTCGGTGGATTGGCGCCGGGTGCTGGTCCGGCTGCTGGTGCGGGTAGTGGGCCGGGTGCGGGAAATGGTGCGGGTCCGGGTTTGGCGGCCGCTCCGGGACAAAGTGGTGGGCCGGGAGGCGCGCCGGGTGCGGGTCGGCCGGGTGGTGGGCCGGGAGCTGGTGGTGGACGGAGTCCGCGGCCGGGCGGGTTCAACTTCACTCCGAACCCGGATGCTGGGAGCTGGATCCACGAGGCGCGGTTCTACCAGTTCTTCAATGACGGCACGGACGATGGGAAGTTTGCGATCACGAAAGTGATTCCAGGGAAGTACACGCTGCATGCGACCGCCGACGGAGTGCTGGGCGATTTTGCGCAGGCCGACATCACCGTGGAGCCGGGCAAGACAGTGGACCTGGGCAAGCTGGTATGGAAGCCGGTGCGCTTCGGAAAGCAGGTGTGGGAGATTGGATATCCCGACCGGGCGGCGGATGAGTTCCTGAAAGGAGATGGGCAGAACTTCTGGCTGTGGGGATGGAACCTGCGCTACGCGCTGCTATTCCCGAACGACCTGACGTACACGGTGGGCAAGAGCGACTGGCACAAGGATTGGTTCTTTGAAGCGGTGCCGCACGCGACGAGTTTGTCGTTTGTGAATCCGGATGCGAAAGACCCGGAGAACCAGCGGTTTGGCTGGGTGAAGGCGGAGTCGCTGACGCAGTATCCGCAGACGGACCAGACCGGGCCGTGGCGCGTTTACGGGCGCGGCAAGGAGACGGTGTGGGCGATCAAGTTCAACATGCCCAAGGCCGAGCATGGCATGGCGGCGCTGCGGGTGGCGCTGGCGGGCGTGGATGGGCTGCGCAATGGGCTTGCAGTGTCGGTGAACGGGCAGTACGCGGGGGCGGTCGGAGATGGGAGCAATCCGGACAACAAGCGGCTGATTGGGACGAATGCGATTCGCTACAACACCGACAAGGGCCTGTGGCAGGAGCGGACGCTGAAGTTCGACGCGGCGCTGCTGAAGGCGGGAGAGAATACGATGACGTTCACCGTTCCGGCGGGGGATTTGCAGAGCGGCGTGGTGTGGGATTATCTGCGGCTGGAACTGGATGAGAATGGGAAGGCTCCGGCGGGTGGCGAGCTACTTGAGGGCTAGTTGGTAGCTTCCAATAGCCGTGTCTGCGAAGGCGGACGAGGCGAAGGAGATGCTCGATCCAATGTTTCCCGAAGCCGTGGAGGCGAAGGCGGCGATGTATGGGACTTGGGCGGTTGTGGCGGCGGCAATATAGATATTTCCCGCGGCATCGATGTGAAGGCTGCGGACGTAGGCGAGAGAGGCGTAGGTGCCGGCGATGGTGCGGATGGGCGTCGCTGTGCCGCTGGCGGTGGCGGAGAACTCGTAGATAGTGGAGACGATGGGCAGGCCGGGGGCGAGGCCGACGACATAGAGGTTTCCTGCGGAGTCGGTGTCCAGGGCAAAGATGTTGCCGGACCCGGTGCTAGTGGAGGCGATCGTGCGGGTGGGTACGACGTTGCCGCCGAGGCCCGATGCGAAGGCGTAGACCTGACCCGCGGCACCGCCGACGCCGAGAGTAGCAACATAGATCGTTCCGGCATGGTCGAGGGCAAGAGCTTCTCCATCGACAGCGAAGAGCGTGAGCGAGCCCTGGATCGTCCGGACGGGGGTGGCAGCACCGTTGGCGTTGGAGGCGTAGACCACTACTCCATCCACGTTGGTGTATCCGGTGAGCACATAGAGTTGGCCGGAGGAGTCGACGACCATGGACTGGGGAGCGTAGAGCACCCCGAGGCCACCCGTGATGGTGCGTGTCGGAGTGGCGGCGCCGGTGGAGCCCGCAGCGTAGATGAGGACTTCGCCGGTTGTGATGGGGGAACTGGGTGATCCGCCAACGTAGATCTGGCCGAGGGCGTCGGTAGCGATGCAGCTGACGAGAAAGCCGGACGGAAGTGTGAGCGTCGAAGACGGGACCGCCGTGCCGTTGGCAGAGGCGGAGAACTGCAGGATCGAACCATTTCCGTTTAGCGGGTGCTCAACGACGTAGACGCTGGTAGCCCCGCCGCTGGTGAGATTCGGTGGGGTTGGCGGCAGTTGGGTGTTATTGGAACTGGAACTGCCACCTCCGCAACCGCCGGAGAGAATGACGACGGCGAGGGCGGCACAGGTGAGGGCTATATGCCAGTGCGTAGATGCAGCTTTCATGGTGGCCCCGGGTGTCCTGAAGGCGTTTCGTCGAGCAGACGCGACTGCGAAGCCTGCTGTTTTCGGTCCCAAACTGCCCCAGGAGATTCGTCACGCGGAGTGTACCACCCACGCGCGCGAGCCCTGAGTGATTGTCCGGCTATCCGGTTGGTAGCGCGTCGAGGGCGGCGCGGGCTTTGTCGTGGAGGGTGCGGGTTTCGGCGGTTTGTTTGCGGAGGCCTTCGACGATGTGCGGTGGAGCTTTGCCGATGAACTTCTCGTCGGCGAGGCGGGCGTCGTTGGCGGTGAGGACCTTCTCGTGCTTGGCGAGCTCTTTGGTGAGGCGCTCGCGCTCGGCGGGGATGTCGATCTTCTTTTCGTAGACGACGGCCAAGTCGAAGTTGGCGGTGCTGCGGGCGTTGGTGCCGGTGAGGGGGTCGGCGGAGACGTGGATGGCTTCGACACGGGCGAGGCGGGCGAGGATGTCCTGGCTGAACTCGAGTGGGTCGAGCACGCGCGCGGCGGCGTGGATGCGGATGGGGGCGGACTCTTTTTCGGGTACGCCGAGTTCTTTGCGCAGGGCGCGGATGGTGGTGATTAGTTCCTGCAGGGTCTGCATCTCGGCGATGGCCGAGGTGTCGCATGGGAAGTCCGCGGCCTGGGGGTAGGGGGTGAGGGCGATGGATTTGGCAGGGGGAAGGCCGGCGTAGAGCGCGTGCCAGATCTCTTCGGTGAGAAAGGGCATAAAGGGCGACAGCAGGCGGAGCGAGGCCTCGAAGACAGCGACCAGCGTGGTGAGCGCGGTGGTGGTTTCGGCGAGGGACTCTTCGGCGGTGTCGCTGGTGGGGATGACTTCGCCGGCGACTTCGAAGTTGAGGCGGAGCTTGACGATCTCGAGGTACCAGTCGCAGAGGTCGCCCCAGAAGAACTGGTAGATGGTGTTGGCGGCTTCGTCGAAGCGGTACTCGGCGAGGGAGGCGTTGGCGGAGGCGGCGGTTTCGGAGAGGCGGGCGAGGATCCAGCGGGATTCGATGGCGTCGGTGGTGGGAGGAGTGGTTGCGGAGTCTGAGGTGGCAGAGACAAAATGCGGGGGTCTCTCCAGTTCGGCGGCGGAAGCGCCGCCTTCGGTCGAGATGACGGCTTTATTGGCGGTCGAGATGACGCCTGCTTTGGGTAGCTCGACTTCGATGCCGGCTTGGCGGGCGCGGTCAAGGTTCATGAAGAGGAAGCGGGCGGCGTTCCAGATTTTGTTGGCGAAGGCGCGGTAGCCTTCGGTGCGGGCTTCGGAGAAGGCGATGTCGGTGCCGGGCGAGGCCATGCTGGCGAGGGTGAAGCGGACGGCGTCGGTGCCGTATTTGGTGATGATCTCGATGGGGTCGACGACGTTGCCCTTGGTCTTGGACATCTTCTCGCGGTTGGCGTCGCGGACGAGAGCGTGGATGTATACGTCGCGGAAGGGGACGGCGTCGGCGAGCTGGCGCGGGCTGCCGTCGGGCATGGGGATGTCGAGGGTGAAGTGGACGCCGAGCATGATCATGCGCGCGACCCAGAAGAAGAGGATGTCGAAGCCGGTGACGAGCTGGGAGGTGGGATAGAAGGCGGCTAAATCAGTTGTCAGTTGCAGGTTGTCAGTTGCAGGTTGAGAACCTTGCTCCTCCGTCTTCAACTCGCAACCTGCAACCTGCAACCTGGAACTTTCCTTTCCGGGCCAGCCGAAGACGGTGAAGGGGAGCATGCCGGAGGAGAACCAGGTGTCGAGGACATCGGTGGACTGGGTGATATTGGTGTCGCCGCAAGTGGCGCAGGCGGTGGGAGTGTCGCGGGCGACGGTGAGGCCGTGGCAGGCGGCGCAGTGCCAAGCGGGGATGCGGTGTCCCCACCAAAGCTGGCGAGAGATGCACCAGTCGTAGATTTTGGACATCCACTCCATGTAAGTCTTGCGGTGCTGGTCGGGAGTGAAGCGAACGTGGCCTTCGGCGACGGCGCGGGTGGCGTTGTCGGCTATGCTTCTGCCGCGCGGGTCATCCGGATCCCACATCTCTTCAAGATGTGGGGCACCCGGTTTAGTGGGGATCTTGTTGACGGCTAGGAACCATTGCAAGGAGAGGCGCGGCTCGATGACGGCGCCGGTGCGCTGGGAGAGGGCGATGGCGAACTGGTGGTCGCGGATGTCGACCAGCAGGCCGGCGGCGGCCAGGTCTTCCAATATCCGCTCGCGGGCGGCGAAGCGGTCGAGGCCGTGGTAGGGCGAGCCGGGCAGGTCGATGTGCGCGGTTTCGTCGAGGATGAGAGGCGAGGGCAGGTTGTGGCGCTGGCCGACGGCGAAGTCGTTGGGGTCGTGGGCGGGCGTGACTTTGACGGCGCCGGTGCCGAACTCGGGCTGCGCCCACGAGTCGGCGAGGATGGGGATTTCGCGGGCTGGTCCTCCAGAAACACCGCTGAGGGGGAGGGTGACGAGCTTGCCGATGAAGGCCTGGTAGCGCTCGTCGTTCGGGTTAACCGCAACAGCGACGTCGCCGAGCATCGTTTCGGGGCGGGTGGTGGCGACGACGATGGAGCCGGAACCGTCGGCGAAGGGGTAGCGGATGTGGTAGAGCTTGCCGGTGCGGTCTTCATGAGTGACTTCGAGATCGGAGACGGCGGTCTGAATCTGCGGGTCCCAGTTGACGATGTATGCGCCGCGATAGATGAGGCCCTGCTCGTAAAGGCGGACGAAGGCTTCGCGGACGGCGACGTTGAGGCGGTCGTCCATGGTGAAGTACTCGCGGGACCAGTCGACGGAGGCGCCGAGGCGGCGCATCTGGTCGGTGATGGCGGAGCCGTACTGGCGCTTCCAGGCCCACACACGTTCGGTGAAGGCTTCGCGGCCGAGCGTTTTGCGGTCGGTGCCTTCGACTTTGAGCTGGCGCTCGACCAGCATCTGGGTGGCGATGCCGGCGTGGTCGGTGCCGGGGACCCAGAGCGCTGTGTCGCCCAACATGCGGTGCCAGCGCATCAGGATGTCGGACTCGGTGTGCTCGAACATGTGGCCCATGTGGAGATAGCCGGTGACGTTGGGCGGCGGGAGGAGCATGGTGAAGTTCGCTGCGGGGTTCGCGGACGGACTGCCGGGCTCGGGGGTGGGGACTTCGAAGAGGCGCTCGCGGACCCAGTAGTCGGCCCAGCGCTGCTCGATGGAGGAGGGGTCGTAGGCCTTGGGGAGGTTGTTGTCGGAGGATGGTGCGGGCGTTTCTGCGGGCTTCTTGTCGCTCATAAGGGTAGGACTTAAAGGTAGCACTGCGGATATGGGGGAACCATCGGCGTGCGGCCCGCGTATCTTGTTGGAGGATTTGGATGGAGGCGGAAGATGACGCGGAATTCGTTTGCGGCGCTGGCCGCGCTGGGAGTAGCGGCGATGCTGGTGGCAGGATGTCGTGTGGAAGAGAACCGGCACGGCGATAGCAAGGATGTGAAGATTGTGACGCCGTTCGGCGGGATGAATGTGAAGACCAACGATGCGGCGGTGCTGGGGAGCATCGGGTTACCGGCGTACCCGGGCGCGGCGGCGGTGAACAAGGACGATGACAAGGACCGCTCGGCGGATGTGGACATGAGCTTCGGGGACTACAAGTTGAGGGTGAAGGTGGCGAGCTTCCGCACGGACGATGCGACGGACAAGGTGGAGGCGTTCTATCGCGATGGGTTGCGGCGGTTTGGCGGGGCGATTGCGTGTCGCAATAACCAGGCGGTGGGGTCACCGGCGGCGACCGTGGAAGGGCTGACCTGCGACGACAAGCACGGCGGCCACGTGAATGTGGACGACAATCAGGGCAATCACCAACTGGAGTTGAAGGCGGGATCGGAACATCATCAGCATATTGTGACCATCGACCCGGACGGCGGCGGGACCAAGTTTTCGCTGGTGGCACTGGATCTGCCGGGAAACATCACGTTCGGTGACGACAACGGCGGCGACCGGCGCCAGTAAGGCCGATGCTTGCCGCGGGATTTGCGGTAGGGTAGCCTCGGTAGGTATGCAGGAGATCTGTCACCGATGTGGCGGCGAGCTGTCGGAGGGGAGCGGCGAAACGCCGTTCTGCCCGCACTGCGGCGCGCCCCAGCTCTTTCTGGCGCTGGAGAACCAGTCGGCGCAAACGGGCGGTGAGTCTGACGGAGCGACGAGCACCGGGGTAGCGGCGCCTCCGCGGGCGCGGCAGGTGGAGTGGAAGACGGCGATCCGGTGCGCGGCGGCGGTGGCTGGGGTGGGGTCGGTGTTGACGCTGGTGGCGATGCGGGTGGACCTGCTGACGCCGCTGAGCCTTTTGTGGATTATGAGCGCTTCGCTGATTACGCTGGGTTTCTACCAGAAGCGGAAGCCGGCGGCGTGGATGGATGTGCGCATTGGGGCGCGCATCGGGGTGGTGGTGGGGATTTGCCTGGCGCTGGAGTTGGGGGTCGCCATGGCTGGCGCGGGGCTGGTGGCGCGGTTTGTGCTGCACTCGATGGGGAACTTCGACGCGCAGATGGCGGCGCAGATCCAGGTGGTCGAGAAGACCATGCAGCAGCAGGCGACGCCGGTTCCGGCAGAGTACTTGCGGTTCATCAACTCGCCGGAGTTTCGGGCGGGGAGCATGCTGGCGACGTTCGCGTTTGCGTCCGTGGGCCTGCTGGCGCTGTCTGCGCTGGTCGGCGCGTTAGCCGGGCTGCTGCGGATGCGGCGCGGGCCGGCGGTGTAAGCGGGGTTGGTTTGCGCCTGGTCACGTCGAATCCGAGGATGTGGCCAAGTCGCAGCGGAGGAAGCAGCCAAGCGAGAACATCTGAAGCTGCGGACAACCTCCCGGGTTGTTTAATAGTCGAAGAAAATTAGCCGGGAGCTTTTTGGGCTGAGCCAGCTTATTCGGCGCCTGACGGGCCGTAGCCGCTTCCGGTAAGCGTTTTCCTTTGATCGATATCCGACTGGGAGTTACGAGTGAGGGAGCACGAGGACGCCTCGCTGCCGATGTGATCTTCATCACATCCTTGCCCCAGGGAAATCTAGTAGAGTCGTGTTCCGGGGTGTACTCCAATGGTAAATCGCTGCGTCAATCCAGCCTGCCACGAAGAGTTCAAACTCCTCAATGCCGGCGATCTTTATGCGCACGAGCGGCGATCTACCGGCACGGAGTTTTTCTGGCTCTGTGCCACGTGCGCTGCCGGTTTCGATTTGTATCTCAACCCGGCGGGCTCGGTCTCGGTAAGTCCGCGGAGCACCATCAATCGCGCCCAGCCGCCGCATCCGGACGGCTATCTCCGACTCGTCTCCCGCTCCAGGAAACCCGCACCCCGGCCGCGTACGATGCCCTTCGGCGAGCGAACCTTCTCGTTTGTGTTCGACGCCGGCCCGTTTTCGTCCGCTTTCCGCCAGCGCGGCGGCACCGACCGCTGAACTGCGCAGGCGATCTAAGAATCCCTTAACCGGCTCGAGCCAACCCAGGGAGGTCCTACGATGGACAAGCCAACTTTCACACCCCATGGGCGAGACATGGATGTATTGAAGAACGCGACGATGGGGACCGGTGTCCCGGCCAACCGCCACGCCAAGGCTGCGGGCAAGCCCGCTGCGAATGACATGGCCCATCTATGGGAGTCGGCCTTCCATGCGGAACGAGGCTGCCTGAGCGGAGGGATTTCGCCGAGACATCCGGCGCAGCTGCCCCGCCACTAAAGCCATCGATCCTTGAGACCGCGCCCGGCTGGGACGGTGGAATTTCTGTGTCTGGCGGCGCGGTACGGACTATTCTGATGCCATGCGCTTGATTCTGACGGCCCTGCTCGCTTTTCTTGTTGCGCCATCCTGTCTGGTTGCCCAGAAGACTGAGGCGGACCTTCGCACGCGGTTGATCGACAAGCCGCTTTACCTGCGCGGGGAATGGGGCGCCGACACGCTTGCCTTTGACGATGCGGGGCATCTCGTGGGAGCTGTTGCGCCTGTACCCTTCACGCTGGCGGGCGTCGATGTAAGGTCCGCAAAGCTGACGGCAAAGGAACTGGTGCTGGAAGGTCAGCGGGTTGGGCTTGAGTTCGACAAGGATGTGCCGAAGCGGGTGGGTCTGGTCGTGCGCGAGAAATCTGGTAAGACCTCTCCGGAAGAGGTGACCATCCGGATCCAGACACCCGCGGATGGAGATTTTACGGCTGCTCTGGATGCGATCTTCACTGAAAGCATCGCCGACCTGGTGCCGCAACTTCCGCCGTTCTGGCAGCGATTCGCGCAACAGCACCTTCTTCCGCCCGGGGCGTCTGCCGCTCCGGTAGCCGACTCAGGACCGGCGGTGGGAGGCGTATTGCAACCTCCCACAACGGCGAGGCCTCGTCGCATCGGCGGAGGGGTGACTCAGCCGCAGCTGCTGACGAAGGTTGATCCGGCTTTTGGCGAAGCGGCGCGGGCGATGAAGTACTCCGGGATCGTGCTGGTAGATTTTGTGGTGGATGCCGAGGGAATGCCGAGCCACTTCCGGATTCTGCACCCAGTAGGGCTGGGGTTGGATGAGCAGGCAGTCGCTGCGGTTTCGCAGTACACCTTCCAGCCGGCCATGGAGAACGGGGCTCCGGTGGTGGTGGAGCTGAATGTCGAGGTGAACTTTCAGATCTTCTAGGGCAGCGGCTGGTGTGCCGTGGCCGGGCGAGTTTTGCACGCTTGCGCCGGGTCTGGGCTGCTATTATCAGCAACGACGGAACGGATGGAACACCCCTATGAGCGAGACAACCGAAGTGACCGCTGACGCGGGCAAGGCGAAGCCGAGGCTGCGCGAGAAGGGCCGGCTGATGTCGGCGTCGGAGATTGAGCGGACGCTGGTGCGGCTGGCGCATGAGATTGTGGAGAAGAACGACGGCGCGGCCAACCTGGGACTGGTGGGCATCAAGCGGCGCGGCGTGCCGCTGGCCGAGCGGCTGGCGAAGATGATCGAGAACATCGAGAAGCTCCCAGTGGATGTGGGCGTGCTCGACATCAGCTTCTATCGCGACGACCTGTCGACGGCTGGCCCGAGGCCGATTGTGAAGCCGGGCGACCTGGGCTTCGACGTGAACGGGCGCGACATCGTGCTGATGGACGATGTGCTGTATACCGGGCGCACGGTGCGGGCGGCGCTGGATGCGCTGTTCAGCCATGGGCGGCCGAAGAGCGTGCAACTGCTGGTGCTGATCGATCGCGGGCATCGCGAGCTGCCGATCCAGGCGACGTTTACCGGGCGGATGGTGCCGACGTCGCGGCGCGAGATCATCGAAGTGAAGCTGAATGAAGTCGACGGGCAGGAGCAGGTGCTGCTGGTCGAACTGGTGGACTGAGGCGCGACGTTGGCCCAAGAAGAAAACCATGTCCCGGGGGCTAAAGCCCCCAATCCGCGCGGGGCCGGAATGTCCTCAATACCCAAGGCTGAAGCCTTGGGCTACCAGTCCGGACCTATCTCAGAAGCAAGAACGGAGAGTTCGGAGTATGCGCCGGGATCGCTGCTGACGGTGGAGCATTTGTCGGTTGCGGACGTGGCGGAGATTCTGGCGAGCACTGCGCGGCTGGAAGCGATGGATGCGGAGGCGCGCGCGCGGGTGCTGCTGGGGCGGACGATCGCGCTGCTGTTCTATGAGTCGAGCACACGGACGCGGACGTCGTTCGAGCTGGCGGCGAAGTCGCTGGGCGCGATGACGACGCTGGTGAGCGACAAATCTTCTTCGATTGAAAAAGGCGAGAGCCTGAAGGACACCGGGCTGACGTTGCGCGCGCTGGGCGCGGAGGCGATTGTGCTGCGGCACCCGGCCTCGGGCGCTCCGCTGCTGCTGGCGCGGGTGACCGGACTGCCGGTGCTGAACGCGGGCGATGGGATGCATCAGCATCCGTCGCAGGCGCTGCTGGACCTGCGCACGATGCTGCTGCGTCTGGGACTGGACCCGCGCACGGTGCATGCGAAGACGCTGCACGGCGTGACGGTGGCGATTACGGGAGACATTCTGCACAGCCGCGTGGCACGGTCGAATGCGATGCTGCTGCCGCGGTTGGGCGCGCGCGTGGTGCTGTGCGGGCCGGTGGAACTGCTGCCCGAGGACGCGCTGGGGATGGGCGCCGGGATTGAAGGCGCCGGCAGCATTGAGATTGAACGGGACTTCGACGCGGCGCTCGGGCGGGCGAGCGTGGTGATGATGCTGCGCATCCAGAAGGAGCGGCTGGCGGGCTTCGATCTGAACCTGGGCGAGTATATTGCGCGGTACCAGTTGAACGCGGAGCGGCTGACGACGGCGGCGGCGAAGGCAGTTGTTATGCATCCGGGACCAATTATTCGCGGGCTCGAGATTACGGGCGAGGTGGCCGATGGGATGCAGTCGGCGATTGAGGAGCAGGTGGCGAATGGGTTGGCGGTGCGTAGAGCGGTGCTGGTGCGGGCGCTCGGGGTGATCGCATGAGCAAAGGCTTAACACCGATTTACACCGACGGGCACGGGTTTTATTGCGGAACTAAGGGCCAAGACGATGAGTGAATTTCTGATTCGCGGCGGACACGTGATCGACCCGGCAAGCGGGGTGGATGGGCCGCGCGATGTGCTGGTGCGCGCGGGGCAGATCGCGGCGGTGGATCATCCGGGCGCGTTCGGCTCGATGCACGTTGCTGAAGTGATCGATGCGGGGGGATGCGTGGTGGCGCCGGGGCTGATCGATATTCACGTGCATCTGCGCGAGCCGGGACAGACGCACAAGGAGACGATCCGGACGGGCACGGCTGCGGCTGCAGTGGGCGGATTCACGTGCGTGGTGGCGATGCCGAACACGACGCCGGTGAACGATTCGGTCGCGGAGCTGAAGTGGATGCTGGACGCGGCGCGCGGGCCGGTGGTGAAGCTGCTGGCCATGGCAGCGGCGACCTTCGGCAGCAACGGCTGCGAAATTACTGACTTTCACGAACTGGTGCGCGCGGGCGCGGTGGGATTCACCGACGACGGCCGGCCGGTGCTGGAGGACAACGTGATGCGCGCCGCCCTGACGGCGGCGGCGAGTCTCGGCGTGCCGGTGTCGCAGCACGCGGAAGACACGCGGCTGACGGGTGGATGCAGCATGAACGCGGGTCGCGTGGCGTTCCGGCTGGGGCTGCGCGGAATGCCGGTGGAGGCGGAGGCGCGGATCGTCGAGCGCGATCTGCGGCTGCTGCGGGAGATTGAGCGCGTCGGCCGGGTGCGGCCGCATCTGCATGTGCAGCATGTGTCGACAGCGCGGGCGCTCGACGCGATTCGCGAGGCGAAGAAGCAGGGGCTGCATGTGACGTGCGAGGCGACGCCGCACCACTTCACACTGACGGACGAGGCGATCGGCGACTACGACACCAACGCGAAGATGAATCCGCCGCTGCGGGTTGAGGCGGACCGAAGAGCTGTGGTGGAGGCGCTGCTGGACGGCACGGTGGATTCGATTGCGACCGATCACGCGCCGCATGCTTCGCATGAAAAAGAGGTGGAGTTCGAGCGTGCGCCGAACGGGATTGCCGGCCTCGAGACTGCGTTGGGACTGGCGCTGCGGGTGCTGCATCGCGAGCATGGAATGCCGCTGGCGAAGGTGATCGCGTTGATGAGCGAGCATCCGGCGAAGGTGATCCAACTGCGCGAGCGTGGGAACCTGCGTGTGGGGAGTTATGCGGATGTGGTGGTGTTCGACGCGGGGGCGGAGTGGAAGTTTCGGGCGAGCGCGTCGCGGTCGAAGTCGCGGAACACGCCGTTTGATGGGGCGGCGATGCTGGGGCGAGTGCGGGCGACGATCTGCGAGGGACGGGTTGTGTACCGGGGGTGACCCCCCCCCGCTCTTTGCGCTGGCGCGAGCGACAGCGTACACCGTTTTGCGAGCGACAGAGAAGGGCGGAGGTTGCGACAAGTTGGGACACTACCAGTTGCGCCGGGCTAAAGCCCCGGCTTTTTGCATGGCTTGAGACGGTCAAACCGGGATGGCCGGGGTATGATGACTGCAATGCAAGTGGCGCTTCCAGTGAATGCGTGGAAGGACGGAGAATTTTGGACGATTTCTTAGCTTTTTTCGATTCTCCGTGGGTCTCGCTCTTCCTCGGTCTCTTCGTCATCTGGGTGGGATGTGTTCGTGGCTGGCGCCGGCCTCCGACCTTCATCACGGGAGGAGGAGGCAGGATCGTATTCGCGATCGTGGGAATAATTCTGCTGTGCCATGCGGTCTTTCGGTTCCTGCAGAATTGAACCGGCAAGAGGGAGAGTGCCGCCCGGGTGAGGCAGGTCTCTCGAGCTAGCTCTATCCGTTCTTATCCGTGCAATCCGCGGTTGTTTTCGTTAGTTCTACGCCACCCGCGCGATGCGCCCGTTTTCCAGCGTGAAGCGTTCGCCGCGCCACACCACGGTGTGCGATGCGAAGCTCCACGCCCAGAAGACGAGCCCGAAGCAGTCCCGCAGCGGCAGCAGCCAGAGGTCGCGCAGCACCTGCTCATCGCGCAGCACGCCCACGCCCACCGTCAGTGCCACCGACACCCGCGCCAGCAGCACCAGGCTCAGCAGGGTGAAGCTCCACAAGGCAAAGCCCGAGGCCACGCAGTTCAGCACCGCCCACGGAATGCAGTAGGTAATCCCCAGCCCCACATAGCCCCAGCGCCGCGAGTCGCGCGTGGACCGCGCCCAGCGCAGTTGATGGTCCCAGAAGCCGCGAAAGTCGTACGCGGGCACGGTCGTCTCCACCGTCTCTCCGCACAGTTCGATGCGGTAGCCGGCGCGGGCAATGCGCACGCCAATCTCGTAGTCGTCGGCCAGGTAGTCCACCAGCGGCTCCAGTCCGCCGGCCGCCGCCAGCGCCTTGCGCTCGACCGCCAAGGTCGACCCCAGCCCAAAGCGGATGCCGCCCTCGATCTTGCGCGCCGTCAGCACTCCGGGCAGGAAGTCGGTCGAGATCCCCAGCGCCTCCAGCCGCGCCCACAGCGTCAGCCCGTGCCCTTCCGCGGCCGTGCGTCCCAGATAAGGCACCGTCACCATGCCCACCGGCACTGCGGCGGGTGCCCCATCCGAATCGGGGTCCCCGGCCAGCTTTGCTGGCTGGGGCTGGAAACATCCCATCACGCGCGTCAGGTAGTTGGGCGAGACGCGGATGTCGCTGTCATTAATGAGCACGTAGTCGTAGCTCGCCTGGCGCAGCATCTGGATCAGGTTGCTCACCTTGCCCGAGGTGCCCAACCGCTCCGGGCACACGATCAGCCGGATGGCACATGCAGGGAACTCCGCGCGCAGATGCTCGATCTGGGCTGCGGCCGGGTCGTCCATGCTGCCGACGCCGAACAGAATCTCGAACCTGCCCGCATACTGCTGCGCGCAGTGGCTTACAAAGCCGGCGTACATGCGCGCATCCACGCCCTTCAGCGGCTTCAGGATGCTGACATCCGGCGCAAATCCCGCCCCGCTCCCGCTCGCACTCGCGCGGACAGTCCGGCGCCAGGAGTGCTCAAAGTCGCGCGCTCCCCACAGCGCCAGCAGCATGTAAACCAACCCGCCCACGGTCAGTAGCGTCGTGACTGCCTCGACCGCCGTCGCAATGCCCATGGATTGAGTCTACCGAACCCGCGACTGCGAGCTCGGCCGGATGCAAATGTCCCTGGAGCGGGACCAGGCGCGTTCAGGGGGCCTGTGTCGCAGGGGTGACGCTGGTTGGCACGGCAGTGACCGTGCAGGCGCCATAGTCCTTGTTGATTTTCTGGATGACGAAGCCCTGGCTGGGGTCGCCCTTGACCTTCTTTTGCTTGTCGCCGTGCAGGCGGACCACGTCGCCGACTTTGACGCCCGTAGTGACGCCGCTGACGTTATAGGTGTGGGTGTTATTCATGTCCTGCACCTGCAGACCGCCGGGCCCGGCGAGGACACAGCCCTTGATGGTGTGGTGGGAGTTGTGGACTTCCACGAGGACAACCGTGCCGACGACAACCACGGCAACCACACCGACCGCAGCCCCGATAATCTCGCCCTTGCTCGGCCCGATATTGCCAAATGACTGCGGAGTAGTATTGCAGCTTTGCGGGCTGGTGGCGCCGCTCAACAGCAAAGCGGCAAGGCAGGTCATGGAAACAATTCCAGTGCGTCGAAGCATAGCGGTTCCTCTCCTGGACCTTGGACGTGTAGAGCACGATCTCATTGCGAGGCCCGGACGGATGCACAGTGGTATTGGGGGAGATGAGAAAGTATGGGCTGATGCAGCGGGAAAGTCAATCCAGGTCAACTGGCTGATGCTCTTGGGAAATGTCGGTCACGCCCTAGTCGATACGAATCCGATATAGTTAGCGAAAACGCGCGCGGAAGAGCGAGCAATGGAGGCTCAGCAACCATGATTGAACAGAGTGGCCGGCAACGATCTTTCCTCGGCGGGCCGTGCCTCGCGGCTGCCTTGCTGGCTGGCGCTGCGTGTGCCCAGACCGCTGCGCCGCCCGCGACACAGCCGCCCACCTCCCCTGCCATGACTCCGGTCTTCGAAGTGGCGACCGTCAAGTTGGACAAGTCCGGGAGCGGCGGTGCCCACACCGGTTGGCGCAACGGGACGAACGGGACGACCTTTACCGCAATCAACGTCCAACTGAAGAACCTCATCCAGTATCAGGCCTTCGGGATCTCCGGCCCTCGCATTCTGGGCGGCCCCAAGTGGATGGACTCGGAGCGGTTCGACATTGAGGCGAAGATGGACAGCGCGACCGCCGCGCAGCTCCAGAAGCTCCCACCCGACCAGGGAGTCCAGCAAATGCACTTGATGTTTCAGCAGCTACTGGCCGACCGCTTCCAACTGAAGACGCATTGGGAGACGCGTGAGCTTCCGGTCTACGCTCTGGTCGTTGCCAAGGGTGGCCCAACGCTCGAGAAGACGAAGGACCCGGCTATGGGCCTGGGCACATCGGCGGGCAACGGCCAGCTTCAGGCCAACAGCGCAACCCTCGCGGACATCGCCCAGGTCATGACCCAGGAAGCATCGGACGAGCTGGGCCGCGTCGTCATCGACAAAACCGGCATCGATGGAAAATACGACATCAGGCTGAAGTGGACACCCGACTTCGGCGCCGGCAGCGCCAGCGGACCGGAGAGCTCGGCAGCACCACCTTCGGCTGGCCCTTCCATCTTCACGGCCGTGCAGGAGCAGCTTGGGCTGAAGCTGGAATCCGCAAAAGGTCCGGTGCAGGTGCTCGTCATCGACAGCGTCGCAATGCCTTCAGCAAATTAACGCCCGAACCCACCGGCGCAGCGTTCGCCGGTGCAGGCAACAGGGCCCAGGCTTTCGCCCAGGCCCTCGCCTTCCAGGGTTATCGCTTTTCGTAGACCACGCGATCTTTTTCCGCCATCTTGCCCGGCACCCACTCCGATTCGACAAAGCTCTTGCCGTCGGGGCTCAGCGTGTAGGTCCCTTGGTACAGCACCTTGCCGTTCAGCTTGATGGAGAAGTCCAGCTTGTTCGCACCGTCGGCCTTATAAGTTGGAGCCGCTCCCGGAGGAACGTTCGGCCCGTTCGCCTTGCCGTCGCTGCCGTCCAGCTTCGCATCGATCATTTCTTTCTGGGCAGGCTCCTCGATGTGCAGCATATTGCCGCCAACCTGTATCACCATTACGTTCGCCGCGTTCGTCTTGTCCTTCACGTTGAGCCACTTCCCGGCGAGGCCTCTGGTTCCGGACAAGCGTTTCAACGTCTCGTCAAAGTCGTATGAGCTCCCGTCGGGGCGCATGGCCGTCCCATGGATCATCATCGTCGCTCCGTCAGGGGAGAAGGTGCGATGCGACTTCGACAGCACGGTGCCATGAGCTGCGGCGGTAAAGTCAAAGCCCGCCTCGGGCGTCCCCGTGCAGGTCACCGTGCGGTCGCCGATGGTCGGATACGCCTTGCCGTCGCAGGCAAAGTCATACTCGATCGAGCCGCCGTTCGAGTAGTGATACTGGCCTGCACCCTTCCGGATGTAAGTCACGGTGTCACCGCTCAGCCTGCTCCTCGCCTGGTTCTCCTTCCAGGTGCCGTTCCAAGGTGAATCGGCTGCAAAGCAGGGAGACACCGCGGTCATCGACAGCAATGCCGCACACGCGCAACACAATAGCTTCTTCATAAAGTCGCCTCGTTCAATTTGAAGTGGGAAATGCTCAGGGGCCGGGACTGCGATCACAGGTGCGTCACTGGGGCCTGCCGCGTCCATCGCTTGGCAGCGGTTCGCACAGCCTATCAGAGAGCAGCCAGAATTGTCGCTCTTTCCCTACCGGATGCGTTGACAATTCAACCGCATATGGACAAATCCGACCATAACAACTATAATTTTGGTTGAAATGGCTGGGAGGATTGCATGGCGGTCTGGCAGGTTCAGGAAGCAAAGACGAGGCTGAGCGAGGTGATCGAGGAGGCCAACACCAAGGGCCCGCAGATCATCACGCGCCACGGATCGGAGCGGGCCGTGATCCTGTCTATCGCGGAGTATCGCGCGCTGGCCGCGCACAAGCCCGACCTGCGTGCGTACCTGCTTGGCGGCCCCAAGGTCGACAACTTCGAGATCACGCGCGACCGTGACGCGGGACGTGACGTGACCCTGTGAGCCAACTCGCCCAGACCCAGCCGGTCCAATATCTGCTCGACACCAATGTGCTCTCCGAGACGCGCAGGAAGAGTCCCGACGAAAAGGTCATTGCCTTCCTCACGGCCACCGACCCCTCCACGCTCTACCTCAGCGTCCTCACGCTCGGTGAACTCCGCAAGGGCATCGCGCTAGAGCAGCGCACCGACCCGTCCGCCGCAGTTGCCCTCGCCGCGTGGGTCGACGGTCTTGAGTTCGGTTTCGCCGACCGCATCCTCGGCATCGACGCCGCAACGGCACGGCTATGGGGAGAACTCTCCGCCCAGCGCCCGCGTCCCGTCATCGACACATTGCTGGCCGCAACCGCCGTCGTCCACGGCCTCATCTTGGTCACCCGCAACACCAGCGATGTCGAGGACATCGATGTGAAGTTGCTGAACCCGTTCGCGCAGTAGAATCAGTCCGGACAACAAAGAAGGCAGGAAAAACGGTGAAACGTTCGGACTCTCTTACTGGATCGGCAGGGGTCTATTTCGTTGCTGCTCAGATTAATGCCATGGGATACCACGCGGTGCGAAGCCGCGAGAAAGGCTTGATCGACCGCAGCGAAGCGCTGGTCCGGCTCTCGACGCTTGCCAGACACGGACGTTACAGAAATTCGATTGTCGAAGACGCTAGGCGGGTACTGGAGGAGCAGTCATGACCAAGACCATGAGTATCCGTATGGACCAGAACAACTACGAGTTCCTCACGGCTATGACAAAGGAAGAGCAGCGCGACTTGTCGAAGACGGTGCGCGAACTGGTGACGCGCGGCAGAATGCTGCTTGCCGTGGAGAAGTACAGGAACGGCGAAGCCTCTCTGGGCAAGGCCGCCAAAGTAGCAGGACTGCCTGTGGGGCAGATGATGGATCTGCTCGGGCAGTTTGGAGTGCGCAGCACGATCGACCGCGAAGATTACCGGCAGGGCCTCGCAAACCTCGCTAAGGTCTGGTAAGACCTCCCCTACTCGTACCGCAGCGCCTCGATCGGGTCCAGGTTCGCCGCCTTCCACGCCGGATAGATCCCGAAGATCAGCCCGATCGCGCACGAGCACAGAAACGCCGTCAGCACCCACACCGTGGAGAGCAGCGTCGGCAGCAGCAGTTTCAGCCCCATCGCGATGCCGCTGCCCAGGATGATTCCGATGACGCCGCCCACCGCGCAGAGCGTAATCGCCTCCAGCGTAAATTGCGTAAGAATCGTCTTCTTGGTCGCGCCGATCGCCTTCCTCACGCCGATCTCCCGGGTCCGCTCGGTCACGCTCACCAGCATGATGTTCATCACGCCCACGCCGCCCACCAGCAGCGCCACGCACGACAGCGAAAACATCAGCAGAAACAGCCCGAACGTAATCTGATCCCACAGCCGCTGCAGCGTGTCCGTCCCGAAGATGGAGAAGTTGTCCGGCTTGTCGTTCAGCACCTTGCGCCGCCGCCGCAGCAGCTCGGTTAGCTCATCCTCCACCAGCGGGCGGTTCTTCGCTTCGTCGTACTTCAGCGTGATCCAGTAGTCCAGCATCTCCGGATGCATGTAATGAAATGTCGTCAGCGGAAAGAGCGCCTGGTTGTCCTGTGGATTGTCGCCGCCACCAAACGCCGACTTCCGCTTGTCCAGCACGCCCACCACGGTGAACACCATCCCCGCCGCCTCCACGTCCTTGCCAATGGCGCTCTGCCCGGGAAACAAGTGCCCCGCGGTGTTGTATCCCAGCACCGTCACCTTGGCTGCGCGCGCCTGGTCCTCTTCGGTGAAGAAGCGGCCCTGCAGAAGGTTCAGATCGTTCACCTGTTCCTGCTCGGGAACCACGCCGGTCAGGACGGTGTTCTGCATGGTATTGCCGTTGCCCTTGATGGCCGTCGCGCCCATGCGTCCCGGAGCGTTGTTGTCCGCATACTGCAGCGCCGGCGACACCGCCACCACGTGCGGCAGGGCCCTCATCGCCACCGAGTCGTCATACGTAAGCTGTTTGCGCGTCAGCATCTCGGAGGTCGGCCGGCCGGTGAACGCCGGAAACCGGAACACGAACAGAACATTCGAGCCCAGCGACTCCACCAGCCCCGTCACCCTCTGGTTCAGCCCATTCACCACGGACGAGATCGTGATCACCGTCATCACGCCGATGACGATGCCCAGGATGGTCAGCCCGCTGCGCAGCTTGTTCGCGCGCAGCGTATTCAGCGCCATCGTCACCGTCTCTTTTAGATCGCCGCTCCGCATCCGCGTCCTCGTCTTTACTAACAACTAGCAACTAACCACCGGCAACTGTCTTTACAGTTCCGACCGCAGCGCCACAATCGGATCCAGATGCGCCGCCTTGTACGCCGGATACACACCGAAGAAGATTCCTGTGCCCGTCGCCATCGCCAGGCCGACCGCAACGCTCCACACTGTGACCGTGGACGGAAACCCGAGCACCAGCGTCACAGTCTCGGCCAGTACCACGCCGATCATTACGCCGAAGAACCCGCCCAGCAGCGCCATCGACGCGGACTCCACCAGAAACTGCAGTGTAATGTCCTTGCCCCGCGCACCCAGCGCCTTGCGAATCCCGATCTCGCGCGTGCGCTCCGATACGCTCACCAGCATCATGTTCATGATCACAATGCCGCCCACGATCAGCGCGATCATCGCAATCCCTGCCGCCACCGCGCCAATCATGTCCGCGATCACCGAGACAAAGCCAACCAGCGTATTGTTCACGTCCAGCTCAAACGAGTCGGGCTGTCCCGGCAAGTCGTGCCGCTTGGACCGCATCAGCACGCGCACCTCGTCGCCGGCCTGCTGCAGAACCGGCCCCGCCGACCCAGCCTTCACATAGATGGTTACCGACTTCGACGTTCCATACGTCTTCATGAACGCCGTCAGCGGAATTCCCACCCAGTTGTCCTGGCTCTGCCCGAAGGTGCTGCCCTGCTTCTCGGCGACCCCGACGACGGTGTACGGCTGGCCATCCACACGCAGTTCCTGCCCCAGCGGATCGATCCCCGGAAATAGGTTGTCGCGGATATCGGTCCCGATGATCGCCACCGACGAAGCGTGGTCGTCATCCACCTGGGTGAAGTCGCGGCCCTCCGCGATATCCAGATTCTCGAGCGAGGGCATCTGCCACGTGTAGCCACGAATCGTCGGGTCGGTCACCGAGTTCGTCCCGCGCGTCACCTTCGCCACCGTCGCCTGCTGCGCGCCGATCCCGATGCAGTGCGTACAGTTGTCGCGAACGTATGCGTAGTCGTCGTACAGGATGTTTTTGCGCCGCTGAAACCTCTCGTAGTCGGTCGCGTTGGTGATGAGGGCCGGAAACCTGGAGATCGTGAACACATCCGCGCCATACCGCGTGAACTTGTCGGTCACGTAGGTATTGGCCCCGTTCACCAGCGTCACCACCGCAATCACGCTGGCAACGCCGATCGTCACGCCCAGCAGCGTCAGCACCGTGCGCATCTTGTTCTGCCACAGCGACTGCAACGCGAGCTTGATCGCCTCTTTGAATTCCATCAGGGTCTCAATCAATTGTACGCAGCCCACGCGCATCGGGTTCGCCCGTGGACTTTACTCCCCAAGCAGCACGACGCCTGCCGCCCCGGCCGCCGCACGCAGTTCGCCGTCCAGGCTCGCCAGCGGCAGCCCCCGCCGCATCGCCAGTTCCAGATACGCCGCGTCGTAGATCGTCAGCTTGTAACGCTCCGCGAGGCGCAGCGTCGATCGCCACGCGTGCTTCTCCGTATCTGGATCGGTTTGGATTGGCAGCAACTCGAGGTCCTCCAGCGTCGCATCGCGAAAAGCGGCATCCATTCGCCCACGCCGAACGCCCATCTCCAGCACGTTGGCAACCTCCAGCCGCCACAACGAAGGCACCCACGCGCCGTCCGCGGTGAGCCGATCAAAGACGCCGGCAATCGCCTCGCTGCGCTCCTCCATATAGATCCATGCCAGAGTCGCCGAGCTATCCAGAACCAGACTCACGGACGACCCTCATCGCGGTCTCGCTTCAGCGCCGCCCAGTCGAACCCGCCGCCGAGCGTCGCCGCCCGCGCCCGGATGCGCTCCGCCGCCGCCCGCGCCTGTGTCCGATCGGCCGAGCCCGAGTTGGGAACCAACCGTGCCACAGGCCTGCCGTGCCGCGTGATCACAATCTCCTCGCCACCCTCCACGCGATCCAGCAGGCTTCCCAGCGTATTCTTGGCCTCAAAAGCTCCAATTTGCAATATAGCCACCCCAATCTAGCTTAGTCTAGCTTATTTGCACCGGTTTGTCATTCCCGAAGGGAATCTGCTTTTGCCTTGGTCCCGTTGCAGAATCCTGTTGACACCCCGGCCCTTTACCCCTACATTGTAGTCCATATGAACACCGACCGCTCTCTCGGCGAATTCGAGCAGATCGTCCTCCTGGCCGTCCTGCGTCTCGGCGACCAGGCCTACGGCGTCACCATCCTCGCCGAGATCGCAGCGAAGACCGGGCGCAACCCCTCCCCCGGCGCGCTCTACACCACGCTGCACCGCATGGAGGACAAGGGCCTGGTCACCTTCCGCGATGGCAGCCCCACCCCCGAGCGCGGCGGCCGCGCCAAGCGCTTCGTCACCGTCACCCGCGAAGGCCGCAACGCCCTGGCCAGCGCGCAATCTGCCTACCGCAGCCTGCTCGAAGGCCTCGATCTGCTACCCGCACCCACCCGCGGGGTCATCTGGCGATCCCTCACCAACGGGGTGCCCCATGTTCGCTCTGAACAAAGTGAAGGGCGACCATGGGATTACATCCCTGGAGCCGCCCATGCCTAAGACTGCCGCAACTGAATGGCTCCTAGCCCTCTTCGCCGGTCGCACCCGCGCCGCCGCCATCCTCGGCGACCTAACGGAAATGGCGCACACCCGCGGCCGCCTCTGGTTCTGGATGGCCTACGCCCGCACGCTCTTCTCCCTCACCTGGCGCGTCGTGCTTGCGCTCGTCGTCGCCACCGCCGGCCGCCAGATCATTGACAACTCCTTCCACATCTATATATGGCACGCCTTCGCAGCCTGGCGCACCACCAGCAACCCATTCCTGCTTAGCTCGGGACCGATTCTGTACTACATCATGGATACGCTCTGGTTCGTGCTGCCCTTCGCCGCCGTCCGCTACGGAGTGCGCGACCGCTTCGTTCAACTCACCTTCGCCGTCGCCGTTTGGATCACCGTCGCCTTCTTCTTCTTCATCCCCTGGGCCTCGCTGCTCTGCGCCGCCGCAACCCTCGCACTCGCCGCCATCGCCATCATTTCGCCCAACTGGCGCAAGCCGCTAGCAATTCTCCTTTGTACCGTCGCCACCGCCTTCCTGGCCAGCCCCGCGGTCCGCGCGGTCGACATCCTAATAATCAGCTACCATCCCGCTGGGTCGACCCGCCACATCTTCGCTCACTACGGCCCAATGCTGGCCTTCCGGTCGTCCCTGCTCGCCGTGGCCTTCGCCTGCTCCCGCCTGCACCGCTGGTTGCTGGAGCCGCCATCGCTCACCGGCCGCACGCCCGCCTAACCAGAACTTCGCTTGACCGCCATGCTGCCTTGCGGAGTTACTCATCGGGCAGACCAGGCACAGAGAGAGGAATTATCGATGATAATAAGCGGCGAGACAAGTAATAAAAGACGTTCCTTGTGTGCGCGAGCGGCGATGTTTGCTGCGATGATTTCTGCGGGACTTGCCGCTCCGATCTGCCATGGTCAGACAGATCCAGGTGCTGCGGCACCGTCTGATAGCGTTACTCGTCCCGTGCAGTTTGATGTTGTTTCGGTGAAAATGCACAACCCGGATAATCAGGGGGGGCGGATGCAATTGCTGCCAGATGGAGTCCGGTTATTGAATCTACCATTGCAAGACTTCATCCGCGAGGCATACGGCCTGGTCTCAAGCGAAGAGATCGTAGGGGTTCCTTCTTGGGCCAATACTGAGCGCTTTGATATCGAGGCGAAGGTTGCTAGCGGCGACGTTGCGGCATTTCGGAAACTTACTCCCGATCAAGTTCGCCCGATGGGGCGGCCGATCCTTGCTAACCGTTTCAAGTTTGCGAGCCACGAAGAGACGAGGGTTCTTCCTGTATATGCACTGGTAATTGCAAATGGCGGCTCCAAGCTGAAGCTTTCGACCTTAAATGGCCTGGACGACACTGGAGACGGAATCGCACGGACGGGCCTCATGGAAATGCGTCACGGATCGCCAACGAATGGAGGTACGAATGAGCTTACGGGGCAGGGAGTCACCATGGCCCAATTGGCAAGAACTCTCTCGCAACAAGAATTGGGCCGCGTGGTCCTCGACGATACCGGCCTCACGGGCAAGTATGATTTCAAACTGAGTTGGGCACCGGAGAATGTTGCAGCAGACACCAACTCGACGGACACTTCCGGGCCTTCGATCTTTACCGCAGTTTCGGAACAACTTGGGCTTAAGCTGGAGCCACAAAAGGGACCTGTCCCTATTCTAGTTATCGATCATATCGAGGCGCCTTCACCTAACTAGGGCGTGTTCACACTAACGGAGAGCTTCGACGATGAGGGCGAAGGTGAGGAAGCCGAGGAAGAGGACATCAAGCTTTTCGAACCTGGAGAAGATTCTGCGGAAGCCTTTGAGTCTTCGGAAC
>Ga0224555_1000859_pt1 | contig 46078 bp, 39 predicted proteins | sample 714S23034metaG_FD_180687 | JGI IMG/M metagenome (GOLD analysis project Ga0224555, IMG submission 180687) | Peat soil microbial communities from Stordalen Mire, Sweden - 717 S2 30-34 | ecosystem: Environmental > Terrestrial > Soil > Wetlands > Peat | place: Sweden: Norrbotten County, Stordalen...
GCGGAATGGCAACAACAAATCCTTGGCCAGCCCCCAGTCGAGGAACGCCCCGATATTCCTATTCACGCTGATGACCTTCAAATACGCAAACTCGCCAACAGTCGCCAGCGGCGTTTCAGTGGTGGCCACGAGGCGGTCCTCGGAATCGCGATAGACGAACACATCCAGTGTAGCCTTGGGCTTGAGGTCCGCGGGAATATAACGGCCTGGCAACAGTATCTCGCCCAATTCCCCACCGTCGAGGTAGAGGCCGGGCACCGAGGCTCTCACGATCGAGAGGGTATTGAGTTTGCCAATGATGGCCATCCATCGGGACATCTAATTCATCGCCCCCAAATCGCGCTGGCACCGAGGTTGCAACTGCCGATGGACCGCGCTTATAGGCTTGTCTTCCCGGCCGCTCTCACCTTTTCCCACCTGGCACGCGCGGCCGCTGCGAGTTTGGCTCTAACCGCCGGACTGCTGCGCCGGTCCTTCTTTTTGGCAATCTTAGGTGTTGCCGTCGTGCCTTTCACCCTGGCCCACCTGGCTTTCGCCGCCGCGCTGATGGCCGCCCTCCCGGCGGCACTCATTCGCCTCTTGCCCTTCTTCGTCTTCGTCGGCACCGAAGTTTCGCCTTCGTCACTCGCGATAATTGCAAGTTCGCCCTGGAGAGCCTCGATTTGCTCTTTAATGGCAATAATACGATGCAGTTGACTTGTTGTTAAATCGTGGAGATTTGTCATTGGATAGTGGTAACGCCAGCGTGCCCTTGGAGTCAATCACTCAAGCGAAGGGCGCAGATCACCTAAATGGAACTGGACATCCGTTGTCTAACGGATCCGCTACTGGCGAAAGATCCCTGTAATGACACCGACCGGTGTCAAATTGAGACCAGCGCCAATTCCGGCCCACCCCGTGCTCGCCCCTTTTCTGCGTTACGGTCGCGATGGCCGGCGGTGACAGCGTACGGCCGAAAATGAATGTCGCCTCGTCAGGGCGGAAATCCCTTTCATTTTTCCCCGGGATTTCGCGATTCTGTCAGTGGTGGTGGGACATCTCTGGCCTCCAAAAGCGCCTCGGCACGAACCAATCGCAGCTGAAAGTCGTAGGCTTTGGCAACGGCTGTTTTGAGGTCGGCCTGCAAATCCTCCAACTGCTTAGCGTGGTGACCCCGGGCATCGGAGAGTTGCTGGAGTGCTCCTTCCGCCTTTTCACTCGCTTTCGCTTGAGCAGTCCTGGCTTGTCTCAGTTCCTCCTCCGCGCGGCTTTGGGCATGGCTCAATTCCTTTGCGAGGCGCGACTTCTCCTTCTCAAGGTCGTCAGCAAGGTTTCTCTCAGCAAGGAATGCACCTTCAAGGCGCTCGTTCTCGGCCGCCAAAGCTTCGACGCTCTCCTGTAGCTCCGCGATCACGGCCTCCTGCTGTGCGCGTCCCTCTTTTACAGCCAGCCCCCAAACTTCGAGGAAGAGTTTTCGCCCCTCGGGCGACTCGGTCAGTGCCCGTGCCTCCTCACGGATCTCGCGGATCAGGCGGGCCAATGTTCCCATCGACCCACGGCGACCCAGTGCGCCGTAGATAGCTGCCTGTGTGGCTTTTGTGCCAGCGTCGGTCAAACCTTGAATCGCTCGCTTGACATCATCTTTTGTAAGGATTTGTTTCATATCGTATTATTATTGTAACATGATAATACGATAATATCGTAATATCAGATCTTAATTCTGTTTGGCCGAATTCTCGCGTAGTGTACCTATCCCCCGGCCGTACCAAACTCGACCGTATTCAGTGGGATCAATCCGGGTCGTTGGCAGCATTGGCCAGCCATCGCCGAATTTTTTGAGATCGCTGCCCTGGTGTCAACGGAATCAGGGTGCAGTGCAGGAACCATTAAGCCGCTCGTTTTAGTGTGGTTGCTCCACATTGCGAAAATGAGACTGTTCGTTCGTCTGGAGTGATCGAGGCTAAGAGGCGGAAAATGGTCGGTCCGCGCGGCATATCGAACGCAAGTTGAAACACCAGCCCTTCCGGGCACCGCACCGCCGAAGTCAAGCCGCCGCGTGCGAACAAATATGCCCAGCACATCTCTTGGATCCGTTCGTCGAACGCATCAAAGGCCGTACCTCGCGACAGGGCGTTCCATAGACCTGGACAAATTTTTCCTCGTCGGGGCAACCAGCCTTGGAAGTTGGGAACCTTGATGTCGAACTCATTGATCGAAACTGAGAACGAGCGCGCAAAACGACGGAAAAATGGCGTTTCCTTGTCACGCAATTTGATGGAAACGTCTTTTCTCCATCAAATAGCCGGTCTGCAACTCGAGGTTTGCAAGGCAGTTCGGACAGAACCATTCTGTAATGGCCGTCCGGGGGATAGAGAGTATCAGAATAAGGCAAGTGATTTTTTCCTGAGTTTTGTTTGGACGAAAGGAGTGCGTCACCGTGGATCACACAGTTTTTCAATTTTTGAAGGGGCGGCTCTTGCGATTGAACGGAGGGGAAAGGAACAGCGCCTTTAGAACCTGTGGTGGCAGGATGGCTGGCTCCCAACTGCATGCCGGTATACGGACATCACGATTCGGGCCTGCGCCGGTATTTTCCTGACAGACCTGACAAACCGGATGGAAGTATCTTTGAGCAGATTCCGGAAGCCACCCGAGAGTGGCTGCGATAAAACGGACAGGAGCCGTCCTGCTGGTGTTCCCTATCTGAACCGACAATGTCTGTTGCCAGACACCGCGATAGCTCCGCTGGTGAACCAACCAGGTCGGCCCTGTCCCAATCCCAATGCTCCATCGCGCCGGCGACGCACCTTTTTATGGAGTTAACGCGCTGGGTGACGGCGCCGTCCGTTGCTGCGGCAGGCGTAATTCCAGCGCGTAAAGTTCTCGGGCCATGTTCCGCCACTGCCCCAGGGGATGCTCCGGAGCAAAGACGACTTTGAGGTCAGCCTTGTCTTTCCACTTCTTGAGCAGTTTGTCCCAGAGGCTTTGGTAATAGGTCACCAGTGTCGCCTTGGGCGTGTCCGGGGCCAAAAGAGCCTTGGGACGGTAGATGGTGCCGGTGACGGCAAGGTATTTGCCAAGCCGGATCAGTCGTTTGGCCAAGGCAAACTCGACATGCGAGCCTTGTGCTTCCAATTGTTGTGCCGCCTGAAGCAGATCATCCGGGCCGTACTGGCGGACTTTCTCCACTGCTTGCAGCACGACGTTTTTGAGCCGTTTATTGCAGCGTTGTTGGACAGGTCCCACCACCGGGTCCTTGTCCGGTCCGCCGGTTTGCTTGCTTCGGGGCACGACCCCGGCGTAAGAGCAGAGACGACGCACGGCACACCACTGGTTGGGCGGCCCCAGTTCCGCCGTCCAACCGGCCGCCAAGGTAATGCCAAAGCCACCGATGGATGTGAGCAGCGCTCCCGGCGTGCGCGCCAGCCAAAACGCCACTTCCCGATCCAGCAAAGCAATATTTCCCTCCAAACCGCGAAACAATTCCACCAGCTTGACCAGCGTACCTTGCAGCATGGGCGTGTGTTCCGGGGCGGGCCCCAACACTTCTTTGGCCAGTTGCTTAAGTTGGTCAGCCACCTCCTTGGGCTGTTCCACCCCACGGCGGGCCAGCCATTCGGCCAGCGCCTGGCGCGGGCGCCGACTGATTTGTGCCGGGCTGAATCGGTCTGCCATCAATTCCAGGCTGGCTTGGGAAAAGGGGCAAACGCCGCTCTTTTTAACATCCAAAAAACTTGGGAAGAGTCGGTCCACGTAGCTGTGAATGCGGTTGGAGACGGCGGTGCGGTTGCGCACTAACTGGTCACGATCGCGTGTGGCGATGCGCAGGTTGGTGTACGCCACCGGCAGATCGTGTACCGTCTCTCCGCGGCGGTGGAGACAACAGCGAGCGATGCCCAGCAAATCCAGCGAGTCACTGGAGGCCTGGAAATTGCTCCGTTGCTGTTTAGCTTCCCAGGCATTGACCCGCACCACCAGGAACTTTTCCTGGCGTAAGCGGCGGAGGAAGTTTTCGGCATAGGACGGATAATCCTCCCCGCCAAAGAACACATTCTCGGAACGAATCTTCCTGCGCTTGGCACATTCCCGGACCTGACTGAGTAATTGCGCCGCTCCGGCAGGCGTATTGTCCAGGGCGAAAGAGCCTTTGAGCAAATCGCCCAGGCCGTTACAGATCAGGGCGGTGTGCTGCGCTTTGGCGTAGTCCAAAGCCACGCACATCACCTTGGCGGGGTGCCCCGCCGTTTCAAAAAGTTTGGTCAATTGCGGATTGCCATTGGCATAGATACTGGATTTAGTTGTCATAACTGGACGGACTCAAAATGGCGGTAGTTCTTAGAAGGTCATCGCCTTTAACCCCGGACCAGACAAAACGTCAGTGGTTAAGACACTGGCGTTTTCACTTTTTGGTCGCGCGGCCCAGTTGTGAAGCTGGAACCAGCTCAACCTAAAGGGCTGGTTCCAGCTTCACAACTGGACGATTGGAAAGGTACCGGCTCTGCGGGGACGCAACCCGAGCGCCGACTGGAGCCTTGCGAACCGCAGGAGGCCGGGCGAGGTCTAACGATCCGCCCGGCCAACTCCTGCGGGGGCAAGTTTAAAGCGACAAATCCATTCAGACCCTCGCGGCGCTGATGCCCGGCATGGAACGGAAGCGTTATCGCGGGGATTGTTGCAGCCGATTTCGTTCGACCGCGTTAGGAGAAATCTCGACAGGCTAATTTCCCGTCTTCGCTGGCGGAAACGAAAGCTCAAGATCACGAAATTCTTCCTTGGCCTTGTTAAACTCTTCGCTGAGACGGAGGTACTCGGCCTCTTCGGTTGGATTCTTGAAGTTGTACCTTCGCTTGGCCGCATCGTAGGTCAAGGCATCCCATTCACCGTCCACGAAAGTGAGAATTTTTAACATCGCTTCCCCCGTACGGACCTCAGCCTTACGGACGACGGGGTCACTCGGAGCGGAACTCCGAAAGCTCTTCGCAAACGTCTTGACGGTGGCATCTATCATCCGACTTGGCAGTTGAATCCTCTCCAACTCCTTTCGATAAAGTTCTGGCCCGTTCTCGGCTAGGCCTTGTAAGGCTCGGCAAGACGCGAGGTATTCCTCGACGATCGCTTCCCGATTTTTCAAGTCTTCGCGAGCTTTTACTCGGGCAAAGTCCAGCACGGGCGGATTGGTCAACGCCATTGCGGAATCGCGGTATCTTCTCATCATTGCTTTGACTTTCGCGGCGAAGTCGCCAGTCGCGCGATCCCGCAGCAAGGATAGCTCTTGCGTCCTTTTCTCATCCGCAGCCTGATCTCGTTTTTGGCTTGCCAGCAACGTTGCGACATAAATGCTGCCGCCCAAAGCCGCTAACGTGACAATAAGAAAAAGAATATTGATCCCCAAGCCGGACACGGCCCGCCCGAAAATTCCTTTGCGGCCTTCAACTTTGGCGATGCGCAGTGCGCAGACGCCGAAACCAAGCCCGAGGGAAAACACCAACGCGGCCAGCGTCAGCCCAACAATGGTCCAGGTCGAATTACCCCCGTCATGGCTTCCAGCGATTACCGCCAGGGTGCAGGGCGCAAGAAATCCAACGAACGGCAGCCAGAGGCACCATTTGGCAAAACGAATCCCCGCCGATTTTCGGGCGCTATTTCCGGGTGGCAATGGGGACAATTCCATCGGATAAATATCACTCAATCACGGCCCGACGTAAATCGTTCTTTTTGTCGGAAAAATGGAGCGGCTGCTGGGAGCGCGGCCGTCTCCGCCGTTTTCGGCGTTTCCAGTAGACAGTCCCTCATTTAGCTCGGCGAGGCCGCCATCAAATATCGTGAACGCTCTCATTACGGTGCGGCCACTGTCAGTGAAACTGTCAGCGCAAGGGCTGGAAAGTAGTGAAAAATAGTGACGAGTTTTGGCGAATTTACCTTGATATTACAGGGGTTTATGCGATTATATGGGTGTCTGATTCGTGTTTACAGATTGTGTCCATCTGCGTTTATCCGCGGTTCAGTTTCTTGACTGATTGCGCAAGGGAGAGATAGTTCTCGCTGGTAACCACTTTGCGTCCGCTTTTCTTTTCCAGTTCGCGACGGGCATTGCCGGCCACCGTGCCGCCTTGGCGGGCGGTTTGTTTGTTTTGGGGAAAGCCCCGGGCGTCACGGTTTCGGGCGATTTCGGTGGTGGAGGCTTCCCCCAACATGGAGAAGATGAGTTCCAGGTCCGTCATGTGGTCGCGCAGGTTTTCGCGCTTGAGGCGTTTGTACTCGGCGTATTGGCTGGGCGTGAGGCCGAAGGTGGCTTTGGAGATTTCGGCGGTGAGGATGGCGTATTCGCGCTGTTCCCTGACGCCGCGCTTTTTCCATTCGTCGGTCAGTTCGTCACGGATGGCGATGGACCGCATCCTTTTCTCGATCCAATCGTCGGAGTAGCCTTTGGCTTTGTAAAGGGCGCGGGTGCGTTTGGTGGCCAGTTCCGGATCTTCTATCTCTTGGATGCGCTCATAGCCGACCTTGGCGAGCCAGCGTTTGAACGGTTCAGCCTTGGGGCTGGGGATGGATTGAATGAGGCGGAAAATGCCCTCCGTATGCCAGCATTGAAGCAACTGGCGTCCGCCCGCTGTGTCGAACTCAAGGCCAAGGGGGGGGACAATTTGTCCCCCCCCTTTGAAAACTCCGTCCAGGGTCGGGTCGCGCCTCCGAATCTTTTTCAAATAGTCACCGGCATCAACGGAGTCGGTCAATACGGCGATTCGACTCGATGGCTTGCGGGACACGGGAACTCCTCTGTCGCGATGCAAGCGGCTTGGGGAGCGCGATCGTCCCGGTCGCCCTGGCTGGCGTCTCGCCAGCCAGTCTCCGCCGGATTCGGCCTTGGCCAATGAGTGAGCAGCGGCGTGCCGCAAGAGTTTTCGGCGAGACGCCGAAAACGGCGGTCGTGACGACCGCGCTCCCCGAAGCCACTGAATCGTCCAGTTAAATCTCACCCACTTTTAAGCACACCCTGCACACCTCTCATGGCGCTCCTTGGCACGCTCTGTGCTCCTTCCAAATGTTGCGAGTTTGGGCCGTCGCTTCAATGGACGGAAAATGCGTTGCCGGCCTGGGATCGCTCGAATTCCTTGTTTGAAAACAAAAGTAATATGGGCTTTGGCGGCGGGTTGCGGGCTGGCGGCCTTTGAGTCGCGGGTTGGAGCCATTCCGGCCACCCAAGCCAGTCTCTCCGCGAATAATCAAGATTACGCCACAGTGGAGCCGGCGGCCAGCTTGGGAGAGTCGAACCATTGGCTGGGGGGCGGCGACGCCGCCAATCTGACCAGCATTGACCGGGCCACGATCAACGGTCTCCCACCGCTGGATATGGCCGGCGCCCATCAGACAGACGCCACCTTCATGGTCGTGGACGTCCCGCAGGCCGGGGCGGCGGACATGGACCGCGATTTGCCGGGCCGCGCCAGCGCCGGGTCCAGTTTGATCCTCATCGGGTTGGGCGGCGGCGTTTTGATCTGCCTGGCTTGGAAAATGGCCGATTCGCCTCAATCAAGACAATAAGCGGCGCCGGCCAACCTGCCGGACATCGCGTTAAGACTTCTCATTGACGAGCGCGGCGCAGTTGTTACAATCGGCCCTAATACTGAAAAGAAAATAATTATGGCCACCACCGCATCCGCCCCCTCCCGGAATATCACGTCGGTCCTGCACGAAAACCGTGTTTTTCCGCCGCCGAAGGCGTTCGCCAAGGCGGCGCATGTCAAGTCCATGGCCGAATACAAAAGGCTCTATGACGAGTCGGTTCGGGAGCCGGAAAAATTCTGGGCGCGGCAGGCCGGGGAGGAGTTGGTGTGGTTCAAGCCGTGGAAAACCGTGCTGCAGTGGAAGCTGCCTTACGCCAAATGGTTTGCCGGCGGGCGGTTGAACGTCAGTTATAATTGCCTGGACCGCCATCTCGGCACGCCCGCGGCCAACAAAGCGGCGCTGATCTGGGAAGGCGAACCGGCCGGGCCGGACACGCCGGGGGAGCAGCGCACCTACACCTACCGGCAACTCCATCACGAGGTCTGCCTCTTTGCCAACGTGCTCAAGCGCAACGGCCTCAAGAAGGGCGACCGCGTCATCATTTACCTGCCGATGACGCCGGAGGCGGCCATTGCCATGCTGGCCTGCACCCGCATCGGCGCGGTTCATTCCGTTATCTTTGGCGGCTTCAGCGCGCAATCGGTGGCGGATCGCATTTTTGATTCGCAGGCCAAACTGGTCATCACGGCCGACGGCGGCTTCCGCCGCGGCACGGTGGTGCCGTTGAAAAAAAGCGTGGACGAAGCCCTGGAACTCAAGGACGCCGCCGGGAATCTCCTGGCCAAAACAATCGAGAAAGTCATCGTGCTGCGCCGCACCCGCCAGGAAATCCTTATGCAGGAAGGGCGCGACGTTTGGTGGCATCAGGAGATGGAGCGCGTGAGCGCCGATTGCCCGGCGGAGCCGTTGGAGAGCGAAACGCCGCTATTTATACTTTACACCAGTGGCTCGACGGGCAAGCCCAAGGGCATTCTGCACACGACCGCCGGCTACCTGCTGCACGCCAAACTGACGGCCAAATACGTGTTCGATCTCCGGCCCGAGGACGTTTATTGGTGTACCGCCGACATCGGCTGGGTGACGGGCCACAGTTATGTCGTGTACGGCCCGCTGGCCAACGGCGCCACCAGCTTGATGTACGAAGGCGCGCCCAATCACCCGGAGCCGGACCGGTTCTGGCGCATCGTGGCCCGCTACGGCGTGACCATTCTTTACACCGCTCCCACCGCCATCCGCGCCTTTATGAAATGGGGCCGGCAGTGGCCGGACAAGCATGACCTCAGTTCCTTGCGCCTTCTGGGCACCGTGGGCGAGCCGATCAACCCGGAAGCCTGGATGTGGTATTACGAAGTCATCGGAAAAAAGCGGTGCCCGATTGTGGATACCTGGTGGCAAACCGAGACCGGCGGCATCATGATTACCCCGCTGCCGGGGGCGACGCCGACCAAGCCGGGCACAGCCACTCTGCCGTTCTTCGGAGTCGTGCCGAAAGTGGTGGATAATGAAGGCCGGCCCGTGCCCAGGAATTCCGGCGGCAATTTGGTGCTGGCGCAACCCTGGCCCGGCATGTTGCGCGGCATCTGGGGCGACCCGGCCCGTTTCGTCGAAACGTATTGGCGCGAAGTCAAAGGCTGCTATTTTACGGGCGACGGCTGCCGCCAGGACAAGGACGGCTATTTTTGGATCGTGGGCCGCATTGACGACGTGCTCAACGTGGCCGGCCATCGCATCGGCACGGCGGAAGTGGAGAGCGCGCTGGTGAGCCATCCGAAAGTGGCCGAGGCCGCGGTGGTGGGCCGGCTCGACGACCTCAAGGGCCAGGCCCTGGTCGCCTTTGTCACCCTGAAAACCGGTGTGCGGGCGGACCCCGGCATCCGCGAGGAATTGCGCCTGCACGTGGCCCGCGAAATTGGCTCCGTGGCCAAACCGGATGACATTCGATTCGCCGAGGCGCTGCCCAAAACCCGTTCGGGCAAGATCATGCGCCGGCTGCTCAAGCAAATCGCCGCCGGCGGAGAAATCAAAGGCGACACCACCACGCTGGAAGATTTGAGCGTCCTGACCAAACTGAGCGCGGCGGAGGAATGATTGTGGGCTTGGCCTCTTCTCTTAATCCTAATCTTAATCTTCATCCTCTTAGGGCAAGAGGGAAGAGATTAAGATTAAGATTAGGATTAAGAGCACGCAACACTCCCGCGACCTGCACCGCGTGAAATCCATCTCCACAATTTTGCGCGAAGTTCCGTTGATTGACGGCCACAACGACCTGCCCTGGCAATTCCGCAAGTTAAGCAAGGACGGACGGGACGCCGTCGAACTGGCCGGCGATACCACGCAATTAACTCCCCCGCTGGCGACCGATTTGAAACGCCTGAAAGCCGGCGGCGTGGGGGGGCAATTCTGGGTCGCTTATGTTCCCTACTCCTTGAGCGGCGCCGAGGCCGTGTTTGTGCTGCTGGAACAAATAGACCTCATCCGCCGCCTCATCGCCCGTTATCCCGGCGCGCTGGAACTGGCGCTGACGGCGGACGACATTGTCCGCATTCACGCCGGGGGAAAAATCGCGTCGCTGATCGCCATCGAGGGCGGCCACGCGATTGGCCACTCGCTGGCGGCGCTGCGCCTGAGCCACGCCCTGGGAGCGCGCTACCTGACGCTGACCCACGTCAAGAATAATGACTGGGCCGACGCAAGCACCGACCAGCCTTTGCACCGCGGCTTGACGCCCTTTGGCGAGGCGGTCGTGCGCGAAATGAACCGACTGGGGATGATGGTGGATCTTTCCCACGTTTCCGACGACACGATGCGGGCGGCGCTCAAGATCAGCCAGGCCCCGGTAATTTGTTCGCATTCGGGCGCGCGCGCCTTGTGCCGCCACCCGCGCAACGTGCCCGACGACCTTCTCAAGCAGGTGGCGGCCAACGGCGGCGTGGTGATGGCTGTTTTCTTTTCGGGATATTTGACGGAACCGGACCGCCAATACGAAGAGGAGTCCGAACAGGAGGAGGCGCGTCTGGCGAAGCTGCACGCCGGCGACGACGCGCGCATCGCCGCCGCCTTTGCGGAGTGGCGCAAGACGCATCGCAATCCGCGCAAGGCGACGTTGCGGGACGTGGCCGATCATATTGATCACATTCGGGAAGTGGCGGGCATTGACCACGTCGGGATCGGGTCTGATTTTGAAGGATTCCGCGTTCCGCCCCCGGCGGGTCTGGAGGATGTTTCATGTTACCCCGCGCTGCTGGCCGAGTTGCAAAAGCGCGGCTACAGCGAAAGCGACCTCAAAAAAGTGGCCGGTGAAAACCTCCTCCGCGTCATGCGCGCGAACGAAAGCGCCGCCGCCCGCGCTTGCTCCCCGGTGGCAAACGGGTGACCCTAGACTTCCTGTTTTTTTCAATCCAGTCAGATAAGCTTGAACCGAAGGAATTTTCCGTTTTGAATGGCACTATGCCGGTGAAACTCAAAGAACTGCCTCCGCAAATGGAGTTGGAAGTCAGACACCAGAACGGAACCACACATCTTGTGGATCTCGCCAGGGGACTTCAACTGCATTACGAACATCCGCACGGACGGTTGTATCTTGGAGATTCAGTGGCCTGGCTTAGGGGGTTGCGAGCCGAGTCGGTTGACCTGATTTTCGCCGATCCCCCCTATAACATTAAAAAAGCAGATTGGGATGAATTCGAAAGCCACGAGCACTACGTGGCTTGGTCATGCGAATGGATCCGGGAAGCGGCGAGGGTGCTGAAAAAATCGGGAACGCTCTATGTCTGCGGGTTTTCGGAAATTCTGGCGGACGTGAAAGTCGCGGCCATGCCGTATTTCAAGGGTTGCCGTTAGATTGTTTGGCACTACAAAAACAAGGCAAATCTCGGCGGCGATTGGGGCCGATCCCATGACCGAAAAATCAGCGAGAAGACAGATAAAGAGCTTCCTGGCGGTGCTGGATGCTGTTCAAGCGTCGCCAAAACGCACAGGGACGCCGGCGAATCGCGAGTTGGTAAACCGGGCTGTTTATACGATTCAACAGGCCATCGGGGCCTCGCTTGACGCCCTGCCGGCAGGGAAGTTCAACACGGCGAGAAAAATCAACGGGGATTTATTCGAAAGATTCATCCGCCTCATGTTGGTTCGTGTTGGCGTTGACTGCACGGCTGGCCAGGTCAATGTGCCCGTGGAGGTTGACGGCAAGGTGGAATTCTTCATGAGTTACCAGCATGATTTGGTCATCAGGATTGGCTCATTCGTAAAAATCATCGGGTCTGTCAAGACCAGCAGCAAAGACCGGCTCGACAAGATTTTCGCCGACAAATTCCTGCTGGCCAAGCTGACAGGCAAAGATGTGCCTCACGTGGCAATTTTTCTCAATGATGTCCGTGTCCACCAGCGTCCATCTGCGGTTCTCTTCCGCCTGAATGTGTCTCTAACCCTTGAAGCTCGCCTTGCGCATGTCGCCTTCCTTGTTGAAGGCCAGGTGCAGGCCGAAGGCGGCGCTGAGGGTGTGCGGGGAATGGCTGTGGCCGGCCAGGGCCACGTAATCCCGCAGCAGACCGCGGTAATCGGGATGCGCGCAGTTCTCTATGATGGCGTGGGCGCGCTGGGACGGACTCTTGAAACGCAAATCCGCGACGCCCTGCTCGGTGATGACGATTTGCACGGAGTGCTCGCTGCTGTCCAGATGGCTGACCATCGGCACAATGGTGCTGATCTTGCCGCCCTTGGCGGTGGAGGGACAGGTGAAGATGGACAGAAAGGCGTTGCGCGCGAAATCGCCCGAACCGCCAATGCCGTTGACCATTTGCCGCCCCAGCACGTGGGTGCTGTTGACGTCGCCGCTGACATCCACCTCGATGGCGGTGTTGATGGCAATAATGCCCAGGCGGCGGATGACTTCGGGGCTGTTGGAAATCTCCTGCGGGCGCAACAGGATTTTGGGCCGGAAGAATTCCAGGTTCTTGTAAATGTCCGCCGAGGTCTCCTGGCTGACGGTCAGGGAGCAACCACTGGCAAAACGGACCTTGCCGGTCTTCATCAGCGCCACGACCGCGTCTTGAATGACTTCGGTGTACACGTCAAACACAGGAATGTCGCGCCGCTCGCCCATGGACTTGAGGACGGCGTTGGCCGTGTCGCCCACGCCGGATTGAATGGGCAGGAAGGACTTTGGAATGAGGCCCTTCTGGAGTTCGCCGGCCAGGAAGCCGGCCACGTTTTCGCCGATGCGCGCGGTGGTTTCGGAAATCTGGCCGAAGGAGCCGCATTCATCCGGCGCGTTGGTCTCCACCACGCCGGCGATTTTGGCCGGGTCCACTTTGATGGTGAGGGTGCCGATGCGCTGGTCCGGGCGGCAGATGGGAATGGGCTGGCGATGAGGCGGGTCCGCCGGTTCGTAAATGTCGTGGAACCCGCGCAGGGCGGCCGGGTGGTAGTGGTTAAGCTCGATGAGAATTTTTTCGGCCACGCGGCAATAAGTGGGGGCGGCGCCGACGGATGAGGTGAGCGTGATCTCACCGGCAGGCGTGATGTCGCAGGCTTCGATGACGGCCCAATGCACCGGGCCAAGAAAGCCGTAACGAACCACCTGGGGCATCATGGACAGATGCAAATCGAAGAAGTTGGTGCGGCCCTCGTTGATGCTTTTGCGCAGGTCGGGATTGTTCTGATATGGGGTGCGGAAGAGCATGGCGTCGGCTTTGGCCAGGGCGCCGTCGAGGGATTTTCCGGTGGAGGCGCCGGTCATGACGCCGATGCGGAAGGGCTGGCCGGCGGCGTGCAGGGCGGTCGCGTGGGCGGCCACGGCCTTGGGAATGTCTTTGGGCGCCCCGGCGGGGGTGAACCCGCTGAAGGCGACCGTTTGACCGTTTTTAATTAACGAGGCAGCCTCGTCGGCTGTCAGGCGGGGGAATGGTGTTTGCATAAAAATCCGGGATTTCTGTCAAGTGTCGAACTTGTTCGGGGTGGTAGGCGGCGGCGGCGCCCAGGTCGTCCTGCAAGATGAGGTTTCCGGCGCTGTCCACGCCGGCAAAGCAGCCGCGGCGAATATCGCCGTCGAGATCAAGCTCCACGCGGCGGCCCTTGCTCCACAAATCATTGACGCGCGCCAGCAGCCGCCGCGTGTCACCGCCGTTCAATTCGTCCACCAGCAGGCGGATGCGTTGGAGCAGCAGGAGCATCAAATGTTCGAGGGTGGCCGGCGCGGGCAAAAGCCCGGCCAGGCGCGCGGTCTGATTCTGCAAACTGGCGTCGCAACCGGCCGGGTCGTTGTTCACGTTGAGGCCAATGCCAAGGACAGCCAGGCCGGCCCTGAATTGATCAATCAGCACGCCCGCCAATTTGCGGTCTCCGACCATGACGTCATTGGGCCAGCGCAGGCGGACCTTTTGAAAACCCAGCCCGCGCACCACGTCGCAAACGGCCAGGCCGGCCAGCAAGGGGAGCATGCGGGCGTTGGGCGGCTGGGTTGGAACGACGGCGGAAAGCCACAAACCGCCCTGATCGGAAACCCATTTGCGCTGGAAACGACCGCGTCCGGCCGTTTGGGTTTCGGTGCGGACGGCGCTCCAGGCGGGCAGTCCGGCGGCGACCAGATTGGTCGAGGTGACGGAATCAAATTCCCGGATGGTCCAGCCATCGGCGGAAAAGACCCGTCGTTGGCCGAGCGTTTCGTCCTGGCTTTGGGCAACCGCGTTCATCGGGCGGAGCGAGCTATTCGATGCGGACCAGCGCCTGGCCATCCGTCACCGCGTCGCCCACCGCCACTTTGATTTCAGCCACTTTCCCCGCCTTGGGGGCGAAGACAAAAGTGTTCATCTTCATGGCTTCGATGGTCAGCAGGTGATCGTTCTCCTTAACCTGCTGGCCGGCTTGGGCGATGATGGCGATGACTCTGCCCGCCAGAGGGCTTGGAACATCGCCGGAGCCGGGCGCGGCCGCGGCGGCCGGCGCGGGGGGCGCGGCACTGACGGGCGCCGGCGCCTGGGACGGAGGCGGGGTGGTCGGGGCGGAAGGCGCCGGGGGCGCCTGCGAAGCTGGCGAAGCGGAGTAATCCTCAGGGACTTCGACGGTGACATCGAAAGATTTCCCGTCAACGGTCACGCGCAGTTTTTTAATCATAATAAAGAAAACAGTTACCGGACTTTGTGGGAGACGAATAATTGAGAACGGCCTTCCAAGGCCCACACGTTCAAGTGGGGCACGGCAATTTCGACCGGGACGACCGAGATAACCCTGTGCGGACGGTCCAGCAGGACCGCCACGGCGGCGGCGACCACCGCGACGATTTCCGCCGCGACCTGCTCGCCGGGGACGGAGGCTGGGAGCAGGCCGCGTTCGCCGGCATGGGATCGGCGCGCGGCCTCGATCAAGGCGGCGGTGTTGCGCAAGGCCCTCTGAACGTCCGAGGCGCGCTCGGGCAGTTGCAGCATGGGCAAAACGCGATGGATCAAAGCCAGGGCCTTGCCCAGGCTGGCTTCGCTGGCGGTCAGGCCTTCGGAGGTTTCGGCTGAGGGGGATGTCTGCGGATTTGACATAACATTGGATAGAGTATCCGGTTAGAGCGGAATGGTCCCGTGCTTTTTGGGCGGCCGGGTTTCACGTTTGCTCAGGGAGCTGCGCAAGGCCAGCGAAACCGACGCCCGCGTCTCCGAAGGCGCGATGACATTGGTAATCATGGCCGTGCGGGCCGCTTCGTAAGGAGAACAGAATTTCGAGCGGTACTCGGCCGCCAATTCCGCCTCCCTGGCTTTTGGATTCTTGGCGGCGGCGATTTCACGGCGATAGAGAATCTTGACGGCGCCCTCGGCGCCCATGACGGCGATCTCCGCCGTCGGCCAGGCGTACACATAATCCGCGCCCATGTCCGAACTGCACATGGCCAGGTAAGCGCCGCCGTAGGCTTTGCGCAGGATGACGGTGATCTTGGGCACGGTGGCGGAGGCGTAGGCAAAGAGCATCTTGGCCCCGTGCCGGATGATGCCGCCGCGTTCCTGCTGCACGCCGGGCATGAAACCGGGAATGTCCACCAGCGTCACCAGCGGAATGTTGAACACGTTGCAAAAGCGAATGAACCGCGCCGCCTTGTCCGAAGAATCAATGTCGAGCGTGCCGGCTTTGACGGCCGGGTTATTGGCCACGATGCCAACCACCATGCCCTGAATGCGGGCGAAGCCGATGACCATGTTTTTGGCAAACTCGGTCATCACTTCCAGAAAATCGTCCTTGTCCACCAGCCGTTTGATGACGGCGTGAATGTCCAGGGGCATTTTGGAATCGGCCGGCAGCAATTGGTCCATTTGCGGGTCCACGCTCAAATCCACGCTGGCGGTGGGCCGGTGCGGGGGGTCCAGCACGTTGTTGGAGGGAACATAAGAGAGAATGCGGCGGGCGATGCGCACCGCGTCCGCGTCGTTCTCGGCCAGGAAATGAACGTTGCCGCTCACGCCGGCATTGGTGGCCGGGCTGCCGATTTCATCCATGGTGCATTTCTGGCCGGTGACGGCCTGGATGACTTCCGGGCCGCAGATGAACATGTTGGCACTCCCCTTGACCATGATCAGGAAGTCCATCAGGGCCGGGGAGTAAGCGGCGCCGCCGGCGCAAGGTCCGGCAATGATGGCGATTTGCGGCACGACGCCGGACAACAAGACGTTGCGGAAAAAGACCTGCCCATAGGCAGCCAGCGAGCCGACGCCCTCTTGAATGCGGGCGCCGCCCGAGTCATTGAAACCAATGACGGGACAGCCGGTTTTCAAGGCAAAATCCATGATGTGGCAAATCTTCTCCGAATGAATTCGGCCCAGCGCCCCGCCGCCGGTGGTGAAGTCCTGGCTGAAGGCGGCCACCGCCCGGCCATCCACCATGCCTGTGCCGGTGATCACGCCGTCGCCGGGCAGGGATTTTTCCTCCATGCCGAAATGGTGGCAATCATGGTTGGCGTGCATCCCCCATTCCTGGAAGGTGCCGGTTTGATAGAGCGCGTTCAAGCGGTCGCGGGCCGTCATGATGCCCTTCTTTCGGCGGGCCTCCAGTTTGTCGGCCCCGCCGCCGGCGCGAGCCGTGACGCGGCGTTTTTCCAAGTCGTCCAATAATTCTTTTTTAATAGCCATAAGTTAGTGGTGAGTGGTGAGTGGTGAGATGTCAGTGGTTAGTGGTTAGTGGTGAGATGTCAGTGGTTAGTGGTTAGTGGTGAGTGATTAGTGGTTAGTGGTTAGTGGCCAGTTTTGCGCGGAGTGAGGAGAGCATCTTGGAGATTTCGACGATGAGAGAGAAGGCCTTGGCGGTCGTTTCCGCAGTGATATAACGGAATCTTTGTGCGAGGATGACTTGTGTGTCCACTTCTGCCAATGAGCCTCGAGCTATGGAGAGGAAGTTCAAGAATTCCGCCGTGGACTGCCTGGCTTGTCCCTCGGCAATGTTCGATGGCACCGAGACGGCAGCTCGGCGGAGCTGGCTTGCAAGACCATAAACTTCTTCCTTGGGAAAGGACTTGCTCAGAACATGCACTTCTGCCGCCAAGTCCATCGCTTTCTGCCAAACAATTAGGTCTTTGTAGCTGTTCACTTTCATATCATTTCATTCTTGCTAGCCACTGACCACTTGCCACTAACCACTCACCAGTTCAGTCAGTACGCCAAAAGTGGATTTCGGATGAAGGAAGGCGACGAGTTTGCCCGCCGCGCCCTCGAAAGGCTTGTCGTTAATGAGCCGGACGCCCGCGCCGGCGGCTTGCTTGAGTTGTGTTTCCACGTTGTCGGTGCCGAAAGCAAGGTGATGAATGCCGCCGGAGGGATTTTTTTCCAGGAATTTGGCGATCGGGCTTGCGGGATCGGTCGGCTCCAGCAGTTCCAGATGCACTTCGCCGACGGTGAAAAAGGCGGTGCGCACTTTTTGCGAGGCAACTTCCTCGCGATGCTCGCATTTAAGCCCCAGCGCCTTTTCATAATAAGGCACGGCTTCGTCCAGAGAGCGGACGGCGATTCCCAGGTGGTCAATTTTTTTGATCATATTGCGGACTTTCGTTAGTGGTTTGAAAAAGGGTTCCGGTTTCCGCCGCCAGCAGCGTTTGCGTCGCGCCCGGCACCGTCAGTTCCCCGCGCAGAATGGCGTCTTTGACGGCGGGCAGTTCCGCCTGCACGCGGGGGTTGTGATAAAAGCGTTGATGCAAGGCGTCCTGCACCGATTCGGCCAGCCACTCCAGCAGTTGGAGGCGGCGGCGGGAGGCAATGATGCCTTGGGGTTGGAGTTGCTGGTAAAAGGATTCAATCCGCTGCCAGGCGCTGGCGACGCCTTCGCCGGTGGCAGCCGAGCAAAGGCCGACCTCGGTCTTCCACGCGCTGGTGGCAGGCCGGGTGTAGTGCAGCGCGGTTTCCTGCTCCATGCGGGCTTGTTCGGCGCGCAGGCGGTTGTCGCCGTCGGCCTTGTTGATGAGGATCATGTCGGCCAGTTCCACGATGCCTTTCTTGATCCCTTGCAATTCATCGCCCGCGCCCGGCAACTCCAGCAGCAAATAAAAATCCACCATGGAGCGCAACGCGATCTCGCCCTGCCCCACTCCCACGCTTTCGACGATGATGACGTCAAAACCGGCGGCTTCGCACAGCAACATGGTTTCGCGCGTGCGCCGGGCCACGCCGCCGAGTTGGCCGCCGGCGGGGGAGGGGCGGATGAAGGCCCGGGGTTCCTGGCAAAGGCGCTCCATGCGCGTCTTGTCGCCCAGGATGCTGCCGCCGGAGCGGCTGCTGGAAGGGTCAATGGTCAATACGGCAACCTGATGGCCCTGCTCGATCAAATGGCATCCAAAGGCTTCAATGAAAGTGCTTTTGCCAACGCCCGGGATGCCGGTGATGCCGATGCGTTTGGCCCTGCCGGCGGAGGGCAGGATTTTCTGGAGGATTTCCCGCGCGAGCATTTCGTGCCGCGGGGCCTGGCTTTCGATGAGGGTAATGGCGCGGGCAAGCAGGCCGCGATTGCCGGCCAGGACGCCGGCGGCGTAGTCACCAGCCGTCAGGACGGGTGGCCGCGGAAACGGCGTTTCCCCGTTGCTCGGGCTATTCTGTTCGCTCGCGCTCATCTTGCTCAGGGCGTTGGCCAACTGCGCCAGGCATAACCACTCCAAGGCTGGCCTTGACACCCGCGTCATCAGGCCTCCATCCGTTTGTTCAATTGAGCCAGCAGTTCCCGCACGGCGTCAGGGATGAAAGTGCCCGGGCCGAACACCGCCGCCGCGCCGTTGTTCTTCAAAAACTCGTGGTCCTGCGGCGGGATGACTCCCCCCACCACCACCATAATATCCCCGCGCCCGATCTTTTTCAATTCTTCGATCAATTGCACCAGGAGCGTCTTGTGGCCGCCCGCCAGCGAACTGATGCCGATGACATGCACGTCGTTGTCGGCGGCCATCCGCGCCGCTTCGTCGGGTTGCTGGAATAACGGGCCGATGTCCACGTCAAAGCCCAGGTCCGCGAAGGCGCTGGCCACGACTTTGGCGCCGCGGTCATGGCCGTCCTGCCCCATTTTGGCAATGAGAATGCGCGGACGCCGCCCATGCTTGGCCGCGAATTCGTCCGCCGGACGCCGCACCTGGTCAAGCTGCGAAGCCGATTCGTACTCCGCGCGGTAAATGCCCGAGACGGAACGAACGACGGCCTTGTGGCGGTGAAAGACTTTTTCCAGCGCGAAGGAGATTTCCCCCAGCGTGGCCCGCGCGCGCGCGGCGTCAATGGCCAGGGCCAGGAGATTGCCCTGGCTGGTTTCGGCGCAATGGGTCAGGGCCTCCAGGGTTTGCTGCACTTTTTGGCTGTCGCGCTCCGCCTTGAGTTTTTGCAGGCGCTGAATTTGCGAGTCCCGCACTTGCGTGTTGTCCACTTCGCGAATATCCAGCTTCTCGGCTTTTTCCAGGCGGAAAAGATTGATGCCGATGATGGATTCCTGGCCGGAATCAATCTGGGCCTGGCGGCGGGCGGCGGCTTCCTCGATGCGCAGCTTGGGCATTCCGGTTTCAATGGCCTTGGCCATGCCGCCCATGGCTTCGACTTCCTGGATGTGCGCCCAGGCGCGCTCCATCAAGGACTCGGTCAGGGATTCGACAAAGAAGGAGCCGGCCCAGGGATCAATCACTTTGCACAGGCCGGTTTCCTCCTGCAACAGCAACTGGGTGTTGCGGGCGATGCGGGCGGAAAAATCCGTCGGCAGGGCGATGGCTTCGTCCAGCGCGTTGGTGTGAAGGGATTGGGTGTGGCCGCTGGCGGCGGCCATGGCTTCGACGCAGGTGCGCACGATGTTGTTGAACGGGTCTTGTTCCGTCAGCGACCAGCCGGAGGTCTGCGCGTGGGTGCGCAAGGCCATGGACTTGGGGTTCTTGGGGTTGAATTGTTTGATGAGCTTGGCCCACAGGGCGCGGGCGGCGCGCATCTTGGCCACTTCCATGAAATAGTTCTTGCCCACCGCCCAAAAGAAGGAGAGGCGGGGCGCGAAGGAGTCAATATCAATGCCCGCCTTGAGGCCCGTGCGCACGTACTCCAGGCCATCGGCCAGCGTGTAGGCCATTTCCAGGTCGGCCGGGGCGCCGGCTTCCTGCATGTGGTAGCCCGAGATGGAAATGGAGTTGAACTTGGGCATGTTCTTGGAGGTGAACGAAAAAATGTCGGCAATGATGCGCATGGAGGCCGCCGGCGGGTAAATATAGGTGTTGCGCACCATGTATTCCTTGAGAATGTCGTTCTGAATCGTGCCGGTAAGCTGGGCCAGCTTGACCCCTTGTTCCTCGGCGGCGACGATGTAAAAAGCCATCACCGGCAGGACCGCCCCGTTCATGGTCATGGAAACGGAGATGCGGTCCAATGGAATCTCGCGGAAGAGGATTTTGACGTCCTCAATGGAATTGATGGCCACGCCGGCCTTGCCCACGTCGGCAAAAGCGCGCGGATGATCCGAATCGTATCCGCGGTGGGTGGGCAGATCGAAGGCGACGGACAATCCCTGTTGTCCGGCGGCGATGTTGCGCCGATAAAAGGCGTTGCTTTCCTCGGCGGTGGAAAAGCCGGCGTATTGCCGCACCGTCCAGGGGCGCACCACGTACATGGAGCCGTAAGGCCCGCGCCGGAAGGGCGGCAGGCCGGGCATGGTGTCCAGGCCCTCGCATTTGGCCAGGTCGGCCGTCCCGTAGAGCGGCTTGAGATCAATTTGTTCGAGCGTCTTGCGCGCCCAATCCCCGACCGTGTGGCCGGTTTCGGCCTTGACCGTGCGGCTCCAGTCCTTGTAAGTGACCGGGGCCGGTTTGCTCTCAAAAGGAATCGTTGTAAAATCGGGTTTTGTCTTCATGCTTCAACTCCCAGCAACAGGTTAATTCTATCCAGCAATTCAACGCCGTCGGCCCGGACGTGGATGAACTCGTCCACGCCGGCCTTCTTGAAGGCTTCCACTTGCTCGGCCGGATAGCCGGCCAGCACGACGATGGTCCGCAGGTTTTGCGCGCGCACCGCGGCTGTCAACAAGGGGACCACGGCGGGGTAGCGGTCGTCCGTCGAACAAATCACCGCGATGGGGGCCTTGGATTTATTGAAGGCCAGGGCCGCGTCGGAGGGCGTGGTGAAGCCCCCGCTTGAAATGACCTCATAACCGCCCGCGGCAAAAAAACCGCGCGCAAAGTCGGCCCGCGCCTTGTAGTCTTTCAATTCTCCCATGTTGCAGAGGAACGCCCGCGGAGGCTGGCCCTTGGCCAGGGCGTAGCGCTCGGCGGCCGCGCGCAGTTTCTCAAAAGCCAGCGCGGGACGCGTCAACCGCACGGCGGACACCGGCTCGCAGGGGCGGTCGTGAATGCGCAAGGCGCGCACGATCTCCCCCAGCGTGGCCCCGGCCAGCGCGGCTTCCACCGCCGTGTCGAACAGTTCGACCCCTTTGAGGCCGATGATGCCGGACAATTTGGCCAGCACGCCTTCGTTTTCGGCGTCTTCCAGCGACGTGCGATAAGCCGCGATTTGCCGCACGCGCAGTTGATGAAAAGGTTCCGGTTGCGGCGCGGCCAGCTCGGGGGCTTTCTCCCTGGCGTTGGCGTATTGATTGAGGCCGACGACGGATTGGCGCCGCAGCCGCACCGCCTTGATCTTTTCCTTGGCTGTGGCCGCCACGGCTTGCTGCGGAAAACCGGCCGCCAGCGCCGCCGCCATGCCGCCGCGCTTTTCAATCTCCTGGAACAAACTCCAGGCGCGCCCGGCCAGATCGGCGGTCAAGCTTTCCACGTACCAGGAGCCGCCCGCCGGATCAATGACATGGGCCAGCTCGCATTCCTTTTGCAGCACCAGTTGCGTGTTGCGCGCCAGGCGCTGGCTGAAATCATCGGGCTGCCGGAACACTTCGTCAAAGGCGCCCACTTGCATGCTGTCGCAGCCGCCGACGGCCCCGGCGAAGGCCTCCACCGTCGCCCGCAAAATATTATTGTGCGCGTCATAGACGGTCTTGTTCCAGTGCGAGGTGCGGACGTGCAAACAAAGCCGTTGCGCCTTCGCGTTGCCGCCAAAAGCCTCCACCGCGCGCGCCCACAGCGGCCGCAAGGCGCGCAATTTGGCGATCTCCATGAAAAAATTCTCCCCGACGGTCATGGCAAAACGGACGCGCGGCCCGACAACATCGGCGTCCAATTCCAGATCGCCCATGGCCCGGAGGTACTCGACGCCCGTGGCCAGAGTGAAGGCCAGTTCCTGCACCGCGTTGGCGCCCGACTCATGCCAGGCGCGGCTATGCACGCAAATGGTTTGCAGGATGGGGGCGTGGGCCGCCGCCCAGCGGGTCAAGGCCGCCATTTCACGATACGCCCCGGCCAGCGATTGCGGCAGGCTGCCCTCGTGCGAAAGAACTCCCAGCGGGTCCATTTCCACGCATCCATGCAAGACGGCGGCCTGTTGTTTCCGTTTCCGCAAAAGCGCCGCCAGCAACACCGCGAAGGGCATGGCCGACGCTCCCGACCGGACAAAAAGCGACACGGTTTCCAGGTTGATGCCGTCCAGGGCCTTGCCCAGGTCTTCCACGGTGGCGATGGACAACCCGCCGCAGCCGACGTCCTCCGGCCGCGCCCAATCCGGGTCCAGGCCGTGGCGCGTGGCCCTGTCCAGCACCATGTTCAGCGCGTTGAGTCCTTTGCTCAAGGAGTTGCGCGCCGCCTGGTTGAACTCAGCCGGGCTGGCACAGTGAATTCCCTGCGAGATGTCCCAGGCATGTTGCAGGTAGCCTTCCGCCGAGGAACCCCGCAGAAACGGCGCCGTTCCCGGCATGGAATTGAGGTGGGGCAGCTTCGCCGCGTCTTCACTCCGGTAAATGGGCTTGAGGGTGATGCCCTCGTAGGTGGGAGTGAACATCCGCTTGTCAAACGGCGCCCCCTTCAATTCGGTTTCGACGACTTTTTTCCAAGCGTCGTAGCTGACGGGCGGGAATTCTTCCAGCAAGCGGCCTGGTTTGGCCGCAGATTCGGGTGTGTTCATGGCGGTCCTCTCAGGAAGCGAGGGTTTCAACAAAAACTTCGTGGCGCTGGCCTCCAAGTGTCACATACAAAGTCCGCGCGCCCTGCCCGTTGGCGGGCTGCGGGGAGGCGGTGGCGGCGGGCTTGCTGACCACAGGGGCTGCCGCGGGGGCGGCGGCCTTGGGTTTCAACAAAGCCTCGATCTGCTGCGGAAACATGGCAAAGAGCACCACAATTTCGTCGCTGTCGGGCAGGCCCTTGGCCACGCATTGCTGGCGGTATTTCTCCATGCCCGGCTCCAGCAAATCGGCCGGACGCTCCTGGGTCGCTTTTTTGCCGGATTGCTTTTCGATCTGGGCCAGGATGCCCGGATTAATCGGCCCCGGCGTTGCGCCATAGCGGCCCAGCGCGATGTCCTGGGCCGGCTGGCAAATCATCTTCCAGCGCCCGAATTTGACGTTCATCATGGCCTGCGTGCCGACGATCTGCGACGTAGGCGTCACCAGGGGAATCCAGCCCAGCGCTTCGCGCACGACGGGGATTTCGCGCACGACTTCGTCGAGGCGCTCGCTCATGCCCTGCTCCTTCAATTGCGTGCGGAAATTGGACAACATCCCGCCGGGCACCTGATAAATAAGAATGTCGCTGTCCACGCGTTCGTTGGCGGGGCTGGTGAATTTCGACAATTCCTTGTAAACGCCCTCGAAATAAGTGCGCAATTCCGCCAGTTTTTTGGTGTCAAACTCCGGGCAGCGGGGATGCTCGTAGAGCAGAGCCAGCATCCGTTGCGTGTCGGGCTGCGACGTGCCGTTGGCGAAGGGGGCAATGGAAACCTCCACGCAATCCACCCCCGCGTCAATGGCCGCCAGATAGCTGGCCGCGCCCAGGCCCGCCGTGTCGTGCGTGTGCAAGGTCAGCGGGATGCCCGTATGCCGTTTGAGTTCCTTGACGAACTTATAAGCGATTTGCGGCTGGAGAATGCCCGACATGTCCTTGATGCCCAGGGAATCCGCCCCCATTTTCTCCAACTCCACGCCGAGTTTGACGAAGCTTTCCACCGTATGCACCGGGCTGGTCGTGTAGCACAGCTCGCCCCGGGCGTGTTTGCCGCACTTTTTGACCGCCTGCACCGAGGTGCGCAAGTTGCGCACGTCGTTCAAGGCGTCGAAAATGCGGATGACATCCATGCCATTCTGACACATGCAGCGGACGAAGGCTTCCACCACGTCATCGGGAAAACTGGTGTATTGGACGATGTTCTGGCCGCGCAGGAGCATGATTTGCGGGGTCTTGGGCGCGGCCTTTTTGAGCGTGCGCAGGCGGTCGAAGGGGTTTTCGCTGAGGAAGCGGAGGCAGGCGTCAATGGTCGCGCCGCCCCAGGTTTCCAGGCCGCTAAAGCCCATGTCATCGAGAATGGGGGCGGCGGGGAGCATTTGCTGGGTGCTCATGCGCGTGGCGGCCATGGATTGGTGCCCGTCGCGCAGCACGGTGTTGTTGAAAAGTACCGGTTTCATAATCTTTTAAGCCATTATCAAGTCAATCATCCCAGGCATTGCCTGTTGCGGATAAAACCTAGCACTGGGGCGCGAGAGGCACTAACCATTTTTTGTGAATCTAATAGCAAGAATTGTTTAGCACAGCCCATCCCCTCACGTTTCCACATTACGTCAATCCGCCCCTTTTGTCCACTCCCCCCTTTTCTTTTGCTCGCAGACGACCGCCGCCTCTGGTAAAAAGGCCGCCCATGAACCGTCTGTTGTTTGGCGACAATTTGAAATGGCTGCGCGACCCGAAAATCTTTCCCGACGCGAGCGTGGACCTCATTTACCTGGACCCGCCCTTCAATTCCAACGCCGATTACAACGTGCTGTTCCGCGAGGCTTCGGGCGCGGCCAGCCAGGCTCAGTTTCACGCCTTCACCGACACCTGGAATTGGGCCGACGCCGCGCCGACCTACGCGGAGTTTGTGGACGATTGTCCGAACACCGCCGTGGTGGAAATGATGGATGCCCTGCACGATTTGCTGGAAACGGCCATCGTGGGCGTGCGCGGGCAGGGCAAAGCCGGCCTGGTGCTGATAGTGGATGGGCTGGACAAAATTGCATTTCGGGAACTGGAGGGCGGCTCAAACACTCATCGCCGTTTCTTCATCAACGGGGCGGACAAACTGGCCAGCCTGAAGACCCACGTGGTTTATACCGTTCCCATCAACCTCGCCTATTCGCCGGATTTCGCCGAGGTTTCGCAAACCTTTGGCTGGACTTGCGTTCCTGTTCCAATGGTTCGACTCCATCCATGCCCCGCGCCAGCAGCCCGCAAAATGCCTGCGATCCCAGGCTGGGACGAATCGGCTTCAGCCGCCCCAGCCGCCAGTGGCTTGAAGGCCATGGAAAAGCTTCTTGAGAAGCGCGTCCAAGCCGCGGGCTTGGATATGAAGGAGGTTTTTGACGATCTGAAGACGGTGGAACTGCTCTGCAAGATCACCGGCGGACACCCGCGCCACTTGTTGATGTTCGTCCGCGCGGCAATTGGAAAGGTCAATAAGCTGCCGTTGACCCGGGCCGCCGTGCAAAGCGCCATCAAGGAATATGCGCAAAGCCTCGGACGCGAAATTCCGGGGGAATTCTGGCCGTGGCTGCGCCACTTTCAAAAGCCGGCCATCGGCTTCCCTCCGGGATTGCCGGACCACGTGCGCCAGGGGATGCTGCTGTGGCTTTACATTTTTGAATACACCAATGGCCAGCAATTTTATTGCCTGAATCCGGTGATCGAATTGCTGCCACAATTGCATGAAGGCCACGGCAGTTAGCGACGCGCCTCCGGCACAGGCACAGCCCGAACCGGTTGAAAGCGTTTCGGCTTCCACATTGCATTCGCTGGCGGATCTTCGCCGCGCTATCGTCCGGGCAAAAGGCGCTGGGTTCTCGCTCTTCATTGCCGTTTGCAATCAGCCCAACCAGCGGGTCGCCGCGATGCAAGCCTTGAAGAAATCGCTGCCCGAATGGCATTGTCCACAGGCTACGCTCAACGCGGATACGACAAGTGTTCTCGCCGTTGCCCAGTCTGCTCTGGAACCGGGCGATGGCAGAAATGCGGTTTCTCCGGACGCGCTCGTGTTGGACGGTCTGGAACAAGTCGTGCGTCGAAAACCCGACAATGGCGGACCAGAGGAGAGCCAGCCGGTGCTGGAAGGCTTGAATCTCGAACGAGATGGATGGCGGCGGGATGTGCCCATTCCAGTGGTCCTCTGGACGAGCGATTTTCTGTTGCCCCTGCTGGCCCGGCACGCGCCCGATTTCCTGGACTGGCGTAGCGGCACCGTTTTGTTTCCCTCGGAAATCTCGACGGATATTGAGGTGGCTTTGGATGGAAAGAATTTTGGTGATCACGTTGACACGGCGCTGACGCCAGAAATGCGGCGCGCCCGCCTCCGAGAATTGGAAGACAGAATTGCGACGTTCGACGAAGGCGACAAGCATCTTGCTGCTATTCAGGCGCAGTGGCTCGAGGAAGGGGCTGGCCACGCAGCCCGGCTTGGCGAGCCTGTACGCGCGGAGCAATTGATGAATCATGCGCTTAAAATGTGGCGCTCGGTCGGAGAACCAAGGGGAGAGGCTGAGGCACTCATCACACAAGGGCAGGCTTGGTTGGCAGCAGGGGATCTTTTGCGGGCTCAGGCTTTGTTTCATAGTTGTCTGGTAATTACCGAGCGTCTCGCACGGCAGGATCCGAGCAACGCTCTGTGGCAGAGGGACCTGAGCGTGGTGCATAACAGGTTGGGTGACGTGCAACGGGCGCAAGGCAATTTGGCCGCCTCATTGGCGTCTTTCCGAAAAGGGCTGGAGTTTGCCGAACAGTTGGCGGGACAGGACTCCAGCAATGCCGATTGGAAAAGGGATTTGTGCGTAAGTTACGTCAAATTGGCAGAAGTTTCGGAAAAGACCTGCGACGAGATCTCAGGCGAGTGGTGGCGAAAGGCATTCGCACAGTTATCGAGCATGAAGGAACAAAGGTTATTCATCTCACCCAAAGACGAGCGTCTTCTGGAGTTTTTGCGACAGAAAACGAGGATGAAAGCGCAGGAGGCTGCTCCGCAACGATGATCCACAAGACTGGTTTTGTGGTTTGAACCATTGTCGTGGTAGGGCGAGACTCCGTCGAGCCGTGACTCGATTTCATGGGAAAAAGTCACGGCTCGACAGAGTCTCGCCCTACCGATTTTGGAGGCCATGCGGCATTTCGGGCGCCTACGCGGGCGTTGTGTTCGTTTCCCCGGCGGGGCAACCAAGAAAAGACTGGCAATTGCCAAAAAGCGTTGGGCAGGACATAGTTGGCTTGGACAATGGTTGATAAGACATGAACCAGCTATAATTACTATGAACACATCTATGCCTCCCAAACCGGGAGTTTCATTCGCGCACGATATTTTGCGGCGCAGCGGCGGCAGCGTGCTCGACTCCATTTTCGCTCCCAATTCCGTGGCCGTGGTCGGCGCAACCGAAACGCCGGGCAAAGTCGGCCGCACCGTGGTGGAGAACCTTCTTAAGGGTGGATTTGCCGGCACTATTTATCCAATCAATCCAAAACGGCCCACCATCCTGGGCCTCAAGGCTTATCCCAGCGTCTCGGCGCTTCCTGCCGCGCCGGACCTGGCCGTGATCATCACTCCGCCGCCCACGGTGCCCGGCATTATCGCGGAATGCGTCAAAATCGGGGCCAGCGGCGCGATCGTGATTTCCGCCGGTTTCAAGGAAATCGGCCCGTCCGGCGTCGAGTTGGAGCGGCAGATCATGGTGGAGGCGCGCAAGGGGCAGATGCGCGTGGTCGGCCCGAACTGCCTGGGGGTCATGGTGCCGCAGAACAAATTTAACGCCACTTTCGCGGCGGACATGGCCCGCACGGGTTCGGTGGGTTTCCTGAGCCAGAGCGGCGCCCTTTGCACCGCCATCCTGGACTGGAGCTTGCGCGAAAACGTCGGGTTCAGCGCCTTCGTTTCCCTGGGGTCCATGCTCGACGTGGGGTGGGGCGATTTGATTTATCAACTGGGCGACGACCCGAATACCAAAAGCATCGTCATTTACATGGAAACGATTGGCGACGCGCGGGCGTTTCTTTCCGCCGCGCGGGAGGTGGCCTTGACCAAGCCCATCATTGTCATCAAACCGGGCCGCACCGCCGCCGCCGCCAAAGCGGCCGCCTCGCACACCGGTTCGCTGACGGGCAGCGATGAAGTTTTGCAGGCGGCCTTCCAAAGGGTGGGCGTCTTGCGGGTGGATGCCATCTCTGAATTGTTCGACATGGCCGAAGTCCTGGGCAAACAACCCCGCCCGAAGGGGCCGCGCCTGACGATTGTGAGCAACGCGGGCGGACCGGGCGTGCTGGCGACCGACATGCTCATCGGCAGCGGGGCGCAACTGGCCGATCTGACGCCCGCCACCATGGCCGCCTTCAATGCAATCCTGCCTCCGACCTGGAGCCACAACAACCCGGTGGACATCATTGGGGACGCCGGAGCGGAGCTTTACGCCAAAGCGGTGGACATCGCCGTCAAGGACCCGAACACCGACGGCCTGCTGGTCATCCTGACGCCGCAGGCCATGACGGACGCCACTGCCACCGCCGAGGCTTTGAAGCCTTACGCGCAACTGGAAGGCAAGCCGATCCTGGCGAGCTGGATGGGGGCCGGCCAGGTGGAAAAGGGCGAAGACATCCTCAATGCCGTCCGCATTCCCACCTTCAAATACCCCGATCGCGCGGCCCGGGCCTTTTATTACATGTGGCGCTACAGCGAGAATTTGCGCGCTCTTTATCAAACTCCCGCCCAGACCCCGGATTCCGGCGACACGGCGGCGTTGCGCCAGAAAGCGGCCGGCCTGCTGGCCCACGCGCGCAAGAGCCAGCGGACACTGTTGACGGAATATGAATCCAAACAGATTCTGGCCGACTACGGCATCCCGGTGGTGGAATCGCACATCGCCACCAGCGCGGCTGAGGCGGTCGAACTGGCGGTGCGGCTGGGTTATCCGGTCGTGCTGAAATTGCATTCCGAAACCATCACCCACAAGACGGACGTAGGGGGCGTGCAATTGAATCTGCAAACCGCCGCCGCCGTGCGGAAAGCCTGGAAGGCCATTGAATCGGCGGTGACCGCCAAGGCCGGCAAGGAGCACTTTTTGGGCGTGACCGTTCAACCGATGATCCGGGTGGAAGGCTATGAATTGATTATCGGCAGCAGTGTGGATCCGGCCTTCGGCCCCGTGTTGCTTTTCGGCTCGGGCGGCCAATTGGTGGAAGTTTTCAAGGACCGCGCACTTGGCTTGCCGCCGTTGAACGCGACGCTGGCCCGGCGGATGATGGAGCGGACGCAAATTTTCACCGCCTTGAAGGGGGTGCGAGGCCGCCCGCCCGTGGACCTTGCCGCGCTGGAACAATTGCTGGTGCGATTCAGTCATCTGGTGGTCGAACAACCGTGGATCAAGGAGATAGACATCAATCCCCTGATCGTTTCCCACGAACGCATCCTGGCCCTGGACGCCCGGGTGGTGCTGCACGACGCCGCCACGGTCGAAGATGCCCTGCCCCGGCCGGCCATCCGTCCCTATCCCACGCAATACGTGGCGCCCTGGACGTTGGAGAACCAGGAGCAGGTCCTGATCCGCCCGATCCGGCCCGAGGACGAGCCGATGCTGGTGAAGTTTCATCAAACCCTGTCCGAGGCCACGGTGTATCACCGTTATTTCAGCACGCTGAAATTGTCCGAGCGCATCGCGCACGAGCGCCTGGTGCGGATTTGTTTCAACGATTACGACCGGGAAATCGCGCTGGTGGCCGAGCACAAACCGGCCGCGCCGGCGGAACCGGAAATTCTGGGAGTGGCGCGGTTGAGCAAGCTGCGCGGCGACCAGAAGGCGGAGTTCTCCCTGGTCATCAGCGATGCCTGGCACGGTTTGGGCCTGGGCGCGGAAATGCTCAGGCGCATTGTTGACATCGGCAAAAAGGAAAAGCTGCGGCGCATCCTCGGCCACATTCTGCCCGAGAACCATGCCATGCAGCATATATGCCGCCAGACGGGTTTCAAAGTCGAGCACGACGCCGACGGCCATGATTTTCTGGCCGAATACACCATCACCTAACCGCGAAACAAAAAAAACGCGGACAACCATCTTGACCGGCGCGTTTTTTAGGAGCAAATGAGGGAATGATTTTAAAGCGCATTCTCTTTGCTTTGCTGGCGCCGGTTTTGCTGGCCGGTTGCTTATGCCATTCGCCAGGGCGTCACGAAAAGAGAAAAGGCGATGAGATCGTCGCCGCTGGGCAGTTTTTTCACATCGGCACGCCCGTGGTGCTGTGGATGGACCCCGGCGGATATGACGCCTACCGCGTGGAGCGTCGTTTTGTCCCCTACACCAACGCGGATTACGAGACTTCGCGGCCCCACTTGGACGCGCCCCGCACGCCCAACCGCTACGACGTGCGCGACCGCCACCTGACCCCGGAACAACTCGAACGGGTGCGCGGCGGCGGCTGGGACCTGCCCACCCTCCAATCCAACGTGGATCAATTTGTGATTCACTTCGACGTGGCGGGCATCTCCCGCACCTGCTTCAAAGTCCTGCAGGACTCGCGCGATTTGAGCGTCCACTTCATGCTCGACCTGGATGGGACAATTTATCAGACGCTGGATTTGAAAGAGCGGGCGCGGCACGCGACCATCTCCAACGCGCGTTCCGTCGGCCTCGAAATCGCCAATTTGGGCGCTTACAGCGCGGGGGAAAACAGCTCCCTCGCCACCTGGTACAAGAAGGACGCCGAGGGCCGGACGATCATCACCATCCCTCCCCAAGCTGGCCCGGCGCCGCTGCACACGCCTGGTTTTACGGGCCGGCCGGCGCGGCGGGACATGGTGGAAGGCGAAGTCCAGGGCAAGCCACTGAGTCAATACGATTTCACGCCGCAGCAATACCGCGCCCTGGCGAAATTGACCGCCGCCCTCTGCACGATCTTCCCGCGCATCACCTGCGACTATCCGCGCGAAGCCGACGGCCGGCTGATGACCCACAAGCTTTCGGCGGATCAATTCAAGGACTACCAGGGCGTCATGGGCCATTACCACGTCCAGAGCAACAAAGTGGACCCCGGCCCGGCCTTGCAATGGGATTACGTCATCGGCCAGGCGCGGCATTTGATGAAAATGACGCCGCAACGAACCGTGGATGGGAAAGATGTCTTCTTCCGGACCAAACTGAAAGTGGACAACTGACTTTTTACTGCGGCGGGCCGGGACGCCAGTTGTCCATGTTGGCCCCGCCCGCGGGAGCCAGCTCCAGCGGCTTGAAATCCTTCTTGGCCAGCGCGCTCTGGCGGATGATCAATTCATTCATCAAGGCCACCGGCGAATCGTATTTCACAAAGCCATCCGGCGGGGCGAACAATTGCGGCGGCGGCAACTCCAAACGCAGGTCGGAAAAATTGATGGTCGTCTCCCCGGGACCCGGCGGCGACTGAATGCGGACGGGAAACATCCTGGCGTCTTCGGCCTCCCAAACCGTGAACCGCCCGGACGAACCGTCGGAGGATTGCACCACCGCCTCGATGCGGCGGCAGGGATGGCCGTTGACCGTCTCCCGGACCGCGCCGGCCATATTGAGAGCCAGATTGGTGGGTTGGACTTCCGTGGCGGCGGGGGCATAAGCCTGCAAGGGGTCGCTTAACACAAATCCCGCATGTTCCCTTTCACTCCAGATAAAGAACGTGCCGCCCTCGCTCCGCTTCCGCTTGCCCTTGGAGGTGTTGACGGGTTGGAAAATCAGCGAGCCTTGGCGACCCAGCAGGTCGCCGGACATGGTGAGATGGCCGCCGCTGGCGAGGGAGGTCGAACCTGTCAATTTGGCGCTGAAGCCATCCACGTTGGTCAGCAAGAGCGCCATCCGGCCGGCCAGAAATTCGGGCGGCGCCTCATCGCCCGCGTGATAAAGCTGTTTGGGGTGTGAAAAACAACCGGTCACGACGGCCCCAACCAGCGCCAGGAGACCCGCTTGAAACAACGTCTTCATGCAGCCATCAGCATGAACGGGAATGCCTCCCGCCGCAAGCCTGTTTCGACATTTGCCTTCTTCCTTTCTTTCTCTCCTTCTTAATCGTAATCTTAATCTTAATCTCTTCTTCTCTAAAAAGACGCGAAAGAGATTAAGATTAAGATTAAGATTAAGATTAAGAAAAATTAAGAGCAGGCCGCGGTGGCGGGGGCCGGTTCCACGTGTGTCAAATACTGAACGGTCATGATGGCCGTCAGCAGGCAGAGCGCCCCGCAGATCAAGTAGGGCAGCGGCGCGTTGAGCGCGTTGAGCACAAAAAGGCTGGTGGCGAAGACGGGCCCCACGATGCGCGCCAGGCTTCCCACGCCTTGGGCCACGCCCAAAGTCGCCCCTTGTTCGTGCGCCGGCGTCAACATCGAAATCATCCCGAAAACCGGCGGACGCGTCAGACTGGAACCGATGGAAAAAACCGCCAGGCCGGCGAGCAAAGTCCCCCAATGCTTCAAATAGGGCATAAGGCCAATGCCGATGGCGGCCATCAACAAGCTGGCGGCGATGAGTTTAGGCTCGCCCATCCGCTTGACCAGCCGGCCCGCGGCCCCGCCTTGCACCGCCGCGCCGATGAAGCCGCAATAGGCGATGAGGAAGGCAATGGTCCCCATGTCCTTTTCCGGGTCAATTCCGAAATTCTTCATGACCAGCCATCCAATGGTCACTTCAAAGCAGGTAAAACAAAAGGTGGCCAGGAAAAAAATGGCGATGAGCAAATTGAGCCTCGGCGTGCGAAGGACGTGCCACCATTGCTCCAGGTGCGGTCGTTGCGTGATGAAATGCGCCGCCGGCTGCCAGCTTTCCGCCAGGCGCGCGCTGGCCCAGATGAAATTCAGCGCGCAGAGGGACGCCGCCACCCAACCCGGGGCCGTCAGGCCGATATACTTGCTGCTCACCCCGCCCAGAACCGGTCCGAGAATGAATCCCAGGCCGAAGGCCATGCCGATCAAGCCCATGCGGGCCGACCGTTTTTCCGGGGGCGTGATATCGGCGATATAGGCTTGGGCCACGGTGATATTGGCCCCGCAAATACCGGCAAAGAGCCGCGAACACAAGATCACGATCAGAGCCACGTTGCCGGAGCAGCCCGAACCAATGGCGAAAATCACATACGACAAACAGGCGCAAGCCGTGCTGCCCAGCAGCACCGGACGGCGTCCCACCCGGTCCGAGAGCCGGCCCCAGATGGGGGCGAAGATGAATTGCATCAGGGAATAGGAACTGACGATGGCCCCGGACACAAAGTCGCTGGCGTGAAAGGTCTTGGTGTACATGGGGATCAGGGGCAGGATCAATCCAAACCCCACCAGGTCAATAAAGACCGTCAAAAAAATAATTGAAATGGATGCTTTCTTCATGGGAATACCGGCATTGCGCAACAACCGGCCTTCATTATGCAACCGACAACCAAGATTGCAACTGTTCAAATTTTGGACGTTTTTTGCGGAGTTTTCATACCCGGCGGGACGCCGCCGCCTCCTTGGAGCTTGACTTCAACCCGTGAAACATTTATGTTTCACGCAAATGAGCGCCCATGACGCAACGATCCGCGAATTGCGAACCGACTTCCGATCGGTGAAACGAAAAATCGAAGAGCACGGCGAGGTGACAATCACCGATCACGGCGAGCCGTCCTACGTCATCAAATCGTTGCCGCCGCCCGCAAAGAAAAAAGTTCCGGCGCGCGATTACTATGAGCGACTATTAGAGCGCCAACCCAAGGCGCTTTCGCCCAAAGAAACCTGCCAGTTTTGGGAGGAAGAACGCCGTTGAAGGCCGGAGAGGTTTATGTTGATCCCAGCGGGTTGGCACGGTTGTACATCCACCAGGCCAGTTCGCGTGAGATGTCGGTCTGGCGCAGCAGAATCAGCGGCCCTTTGGCCGTCACCCATCATGGGCGCACGGAAATCATTAATGCCATTTGCCGCGCCGTTTTTTTGGGGCATCTGACGGAAGATGCGGCAAGCGAGGCGCTGGGCGATTTAGCGTCGGATTTTGCCGAGGGCAGGCTCCAGCAAGCGGAGATTCTTTGGCGCGCGGCACTGAATCGGGCGGCTGAACTGGGCCAACGTCACACGCCCAAATTGGGCACCCGGTCGCTGGACGTGTTGCACGTAGCATGCGCTTTGGAGTTGAACTCGCGCTACTTCCTGACATTCGACCAACGCCAGCGGATGCTGGCATCCGCGGTTGGATTGAAGACGATTGATCTTTGATCACTTTAACCGGACTTGGCGTTGACCAGGTCTTCGCGCCGCAGGGCCTCGGCTTGATTCATCATCACCATAGCCACCACGCCAACAGCGGCGCGATGGCCAGGCTGGGAAAATAATCGGCCACGGCAATCTTTTTCAGCCCCAAAACGATCATGGCCACGCAGAAAATAAGCAAGCCGTCGGTGGCGTTGACGGCATCCATCAGCGGGCCGGGACGCTGGCGCAGGACTGGCTCCAGCAGTTGAACGCCCTGGATGAGGGCGCTTTCCAAAGCCAGCACCGGCACGGCTGAAAGCATCACGCTCCATCCGAAGGTCTGGCAAAAGGCGTAAGTGGCCAGCCCGTCAATGCCGGCTTTGACCACAAAGACGGGCGAAAGGCCGTTGAACCCTTCCTGCAAGGAGGCCAGCAAGGCCAGCGGCCCGGCGCAAAACAGACCCGTCGCCATCAGGAATCCGTCATCGAACCGCCTTTGGCTCGCGGGGGCGGCCAGGGTTTGAGCGGCGCGCCGGCCAATGGAGTTGGAAAGGTTTTGCAGACGCAACAGTTGGCCGGTCAATTTTCCCAGCGTCATGGCCAGCAGGACGATGCCCAGTTGGCCCAGCACTTGGCGGAAGCTCCCGTTGAGACTGACCCAGGACAGCTTGAGTCCGAACCAAACCATATATACGCCCAGCATGATTTTCAGCGCCAACGGGCAGGGTGGTGGAATGGGTTTCCCGGCCGCCAGACCACACACGCCGCCGGCGACAATGCCGAGCGCGTTGATCAGGGCGCCGGTCATGCGAGGCCGCCGCCACTCCTGGCCCAATGCTGGAGGTCGTCGCTACAGCCCAGGGAGCGCAGATAGGCCGCGTTCCATTCCTCCGGCGGAAACGGATCGGGCGGCGTTCCCCGGCTGCTGACCTGGTCGGCGATGTAGAGGGCCGTCCCCGCCGTGAAGCTGGCGGCGTTTTCCTTTTCCGGGTGGTCCAACATGGAAACGGCGGCGACCACGCGGTCGGGCATGCCCCACAAATCCAGCAGATAGGCGGCGATTTCGCAAGGGGCGGCTTGAAACACCTCGCGCAGTCGCGGCCCCAGGGGCGAACCGGCCTGGCGGGCGGCGTCGCAAGCCGCCTGGTACTGGGCGGGGAAGTTGTCCATGAGAATCAACCGTCCGGTCTCATGCAGCAACCCCGCCAGAAAGGCCTCTTCCCGCTCATGGCGGGGCAGGCCCTGTTCGCGGCAATAACACTGCGCCAAGGCCCCTGTTTCCCAGCAATGGCTCCAGATTCGCGGCAGGGAGAACTCCGGATGGGCACGGGCCTCATAATGTTTGAAGAGACTCTGCGAAAGCACCACCGCGACGATCATGCTGCTGCCCAGGCAAAAGACGGCCTCCTCCGGGCTGGCCACCAGGTACTCGCGCCCAAAAAGCGGCGAATTGGCCAGTTGCAGCACTTTGGCCGACAAGCCCGCGTCCTGGGCCACCATTTGGCCGATGGAGGCGCTGGCGCCATCCCCGTCGTTCAATTCCGCCAGCAGCGTATGATGGACCTGCGGCAAGGACGGCAGCGAGCGGAGCGAGGTCACCACCTTCTGCAATTGTTTGTCCCGCACGCGGTCCTGGGCCGCAAAAGTCCGCTCCAGCAGTTTTTTCAATTGCAGGGAATCGAATGGCTTGGCCACGTATTGATGCGCGGAAGTTATCTCCGTCAGCCTGTCCAGGGGCACGAAACCGGACATGATGATCCGCAAGGACGCCGGCGACGCCATGCGCGCCTCCTCCAGCAACCGGCTGCCGGACATGCCCGGCATGAGTTGATCCGACAAGATCATTTCCGGCTGATTGGCCTTGATGGCTTCCAATGCCCGGAGAGGATCGTTAAAGCCGGTCACGACCGCTTTCGGCATCATGGCCCGCACAATCGCGACGGCGGTTTCCAAAACCTCCGGCTGATCATCAATAATATAAATGCTTCGCTTCATTTCGCTGCACCTCAAACTAAGTGCTGGAATCTTAATCCGCCCGCCGCAATAAAAGAAGCGCAAAAGAGCCGAAGGGAGGCAATAAACCCGAATCATGAGCGTTACGATTGCCGGCTCACCCATAAGGTGGGTTGGGCGCATGAATCTCATGTCCTTGCCGGGCACCCCCCTGTACACCCGTCACACCGTCACAAGTGTTTATAATCAACAACTTGCAAAAGCTCAACCCGTCACATGTGACGGCTCACACCCGTCACAAACGCGGTGGATGCTGGCCGCTTCGGCGCCTTTTCCGTAAAAAGCGGAAGGTGCGATTAGCTTCGAGTAGCTTCGAGTAGCCGTGTTAAGACGTGTTGACGTGCGGTTTCAACACGCTAAACCACCCTTTTCGATGGCGTTGGCGACGGGCTGGCCCTTGGGCGAACCTGACCCGGCAAAATTTGCCGCTTGGGGACGCACCCCCCGAAAATTTTTTGCTGGTTTAATTCACTTGTACTGACTTGTACTGACTTGTACTGGCTTCGATTTTCCTCAACCATCATTTTTTGGCGGTAGGGCGAGACTCCGTCGAGCCGTGACTTTTTCCCACGAAATCGAGTCAAGGCTCGACGCCCGCCGTCGCCAGGCTATGGCGCGCCAAGGAGTCTCGCCCTACCGGGACACGACAAAGGGCAAGCCCAGCCGAGCCACTGGCCTTTTCACCCTTGAGCCTTTCTTTTCTCCCCTCTGCAAAATGTCAAAGAACAGGGCGCCTATGCGCCTACTATATTACACACTATCATGTATATACGCAAACGCAAGTAAAATATTCAAATATTTTTGCGCCGGCGCGCTTTTTCCGCCAGGAAGCGCCTTTTTAAGCGCCAAGCTCGGCCAGGCGCCTTCATTGCAAGGCGTGACCAGTGCGCCGCCCCAAATCCTCGCCTAACGAGGGGTCGGCTGCGATCCGGGCGGAGCACGCGCGTTTCGCGGACAAGGATTGACGCTTGGAATCGAGCGGCGCACACTCCTTTGTCATGCCGATCAGTTGGAACGAAATCCGGCACAACGCGATCAAGTTTTCCCGCGATTGGGCCGGCGTCAGGAGCGAGAGGGCCGAAAAACAGACCTTCTGGAACGAGTTTTTCCAAGTTTTCGGCCTCAAACGCCGCGTTGTGGCGAGCTTTGAGGAGCCGGTCAAAAAAATCTCCGGCGAATTCGGCTACATTGATCTCTTCTGGCCGGGCATTCTGCTTGTCGAACATAAATCCGCCGGTCAAAACCTCAGCAAAGCCGAGTCGCAGGCCTTCGGTTACGTCCGCCAACTTGCCAACGAACAACGGCTCGACGAAATCCCGCGCTACATCCTTGTTTCCGATTTCGAGCGCATAGCCCTGCACGACCTTGAGCCGGAGGAACAGCGCGACCTGCCGCTGTTCGACAAAAAGCGCGGGGTCACCTACGAATTCCCGCTCACCGAGTTTCACCGGCACGTGCAGCACTTCGCTTTCATTCCCGGCTACAAACAGCATACGTTTCAGGATGAGGACCCGGTTAACATCGAAGCCGTCAAAATCATGGGCGCGCTGCACGATGCGCTCGAATTCGGCGGCTACACCGGCCACGACCTTGAACGCTTTCTCGTCCGCATCCTTTTCTGCCTGTTCGCGGAAGACACCGGCATTTTCGAGCGGGAATCATTTCATCTCTTTATCGAGAACCGCACCGCGCCGGATGGCACGGATTTGGGCGAAAAGCTCGCGCGGCTCTTTGAAGTCCTCAACACGCCGCCCGAGAAACGGCAGGTCAACCTGGACGAAACGCTCGGCTCTTTTCCCTACGTCAACGGCGACTTGTTCAATGAGCACCTCGGATTTGCTGATTTTAACCGCGATATGCGCAACGCGCTGCTGGCCTGCACGCGCAAGGACTGGTCGCGCATCTCCCCTGCCATTTTCGGTTCGCTCTTTCAGTCCATCATGGACGACAAGAAACGCCGCCAGATTGGCGCGCACTACACCAGCGAGCGCGACATTCTCAAGGTCATTCGCTCCTTGTTCCTGGACGATCTCCGCGCCGAATTTGACAACCGCAAATCCGACCGCTCCACGGGACGCCGCGCGCGATTGGAGGAATTTCACGACAAGATTTGCCAACTCCGCTTTTTCGACCCGGCCTGCGGCTGCGGCAATTTCCTGGTTATTGGCTATCGCGAGTTGCGCCAGCTTGAACTCGAAACGCTCAAGGAGATTTTCGGCAAACAGACTGAACTCACCCTGGCCGATATTAACAAGCTGTCCCAAGTGGACGTGGACCAATTCTTCGGCATTGAGATCGGGGAGTGGCCGGCGCGCATTGCCGAAGTCGCCCTTTGGCTGATGGACCACCAGATGAACCTGAAAGTGTCCGAAGCCTTCGGCCAGCTTTATCAGCGCCTCCCGCTCAAGAAATCGCCGACCATCGTGTGTGGCAATGCGTTGCGACTCGACTGGAAAACAATTTTGCCCCCGGATAAATGCAGCTACATCCTCGGCAACCCGCCGTTCGTTGGAAAAACTTATATGACCGATGGGCAGCGTTCCGATATGGAGGATGTTTGCGGTGTCTTACCCGCTCGAGGCTTGCTCGATTATGTCTCGGCCTGGTACTTCAAAGCGGCAGATTATATCAAAGGTTCTCGGATTATTGTCGGGTTTGTCTCCACCAATTCAATCACTCAAGGTGAGCAAGTCGGATTGCTTTGGAACTATCTGTTCCAAAAGCACCATCTCAAGATTCACTTTGGACATCGCACGTTTCCGTGGGAAAGTGAGGCGCGCGGAAAAGCACACGTCCACGTCGTGATCATTGGGTTCGGCGCATTCGATTCACCAAATAAGCGCATTTACGACTACGAGGGTGAGAAACCAACCGTCATTGTCGCAAAGAACATCAGCCCGTATCTGATTGAGGGTTCTGATTTGGCCATCACTTCTCGATCGTCCCCTCTATGCAAAGTTCCGCCAATCATCAACGGCAGCAAGCAGGTTGATGGGGGCTTCTTGACGCTGACCGACGAAGAAAGGTCTGAAATTATACAGAGCTGTCCTGATGCGGAACCATTCGTACGGCGGTTTCTCGGCTCTGAGGAATTCATCAACGGTTGCAGTCGTTGGTGTCTTTGGTTGGTTGACGCGCCGGCGAGTTTGATTCGAAACAACGCCGAGCTTTTCCGCCGTGTCGAAGGTGTTCGTCAGTTTCGCCTCGCGAGCAAAAAGGCGCAAACTCGTGAGAGCGCTAAGAAACCCTCGCTTTTTGGCGAAATTCGTCCAGTGAAAGGAAACTTTTTAGCGATTCCCGAGGTCTCTTCTGAAAAAAGATCAATCATTCCGATTGGATTCCTCCCATCGTCGGTTATTCCGAGCAACAAGATTCAAGTAGTTCCAAACGCCACATTTTTTCATTTTGGCATCCTGTGCTCACGGATGCACATGGCTTGGATGCGCCAAGTCACTGGCCGTTTGGAATCACGCTACAGTTACTCAGCCAGGATTGTTTACAACAATTTTCCATGGCCGACCGTGACCACCGCGCAGCACGACCGCGTCTCGGCAAAAGCGCGAGCCGTTCTCGCTGCGCGCGAGCCGCATCTGCCACCCCGCGGACTTGGCACACTCGCTGACATCTACGATCCTCTCACCACGCCACCCGCTCTTGCGAAAGCCCATGCCGAATTGGATCGAGCCGTGGAGAAATGCTACCGTTCCGAGGCGTTCAACTCCGACCGTGAGCGCGTTGAATTCCTTTTCTCGCTCTACGAAAAACTTACGGCTCCCTTGCTGCCCGCCACGCCCAAGACACGCGGCCACCGATCCCATGCCGCCGGTCCAACTTCACGACCAAGACGCCAGCGTACGCCTTCGCTTCCTGGGTAATGACCGAGTAATCCCCTGCCTGAAGGGACAGCGCGAGGAAAAGCGTCGCCGCGCAAATCAGGTGTTGCAGGCGGATGCCGGCCACGCATGGCGCGGTGGAGACCATGGCTTCCAGACAGCCGGGTTGATCAATGGCCTCTTTGTTATTGCGCGACATCACGAATCGTCAGTGGAGTTTGTATTTTTTTACGGGTTTATCGTGCAGCACGTAAGCGCTCGACGGTGACTCCACATATCTTAGCCCGTGTCGGCGGCCGAACTCCTTGCCTTGCCGGTTGGCTTCCGCCCAATACTTGTCGCTGCCAACGCGCTTCTCTTTGGCGTGGATTTTCTCACGGATGCGATGGATTTCCTGAATCGCCCTGGGTTCTGGAAGCGCGTCCACCAAGGCGCGGCGTTTCGCCGTTCTCGCCTTGATGCTGCGGGGCAGTGCCTCGCGCCGGGGCGAGCGGTGCCGCGCCATCAACTTCTCGGCGTGTCCAGCCAACGAGGAATAGAACGCCAGAATGCCTTCCCTCTCGACGCGTGGTGCCATCCGGTCGCGCACCGCGCGGATTTCCCGCATAACTTCTGGTTCTTTAATCTTCATAAATCAGATGCTCCGGTGTCACTATTTTAATCGAAGGCAGGCCAAATTCCAAGTTGGCCTGGTTGATTTTTTCCTGCCGGTAAATGTTCACCATGTGCCGCATGTTCCAAGTCACCAGATAATCCATTTGATGGCAGGAGCAAAGAGCGATTTGAATCGCGTCGTTGTAGTACCGCGGCGGCAGGATGCCGCGATCCAAATAAAACTGGCACAATCCGGCGGCTTCCGTAGTCACCGCGAGAATCGCGGGTTTTAGATCCGACAAGCCCAGCGTCGGGTGGCGATGGCGGGGGGGCGCGACAAAACTCTTCTAGTTTGGCCGCGAGGCTTGTGGGGGGGACAAAGCGGCGCTGGCGCGCACGCGCTCCACGACGCTTCGCGTTCAAGACGGTCGCCCGAGACGCCGGCAGGTTTTTGGAGTGCGCGCGCGCCAGCGCCGCTTTCCCCGCCCGCCTGCCGGCGTGACGCCCTTGCTCTACGCCGCCTCCAGGACCGTTCTGGCGGCGACTTCGGAGTTGGGGCTGATGTAGAAAAACTCGTCCTGCTCGAAGCGCAGGCCGGCTTCGGAAAGTTGATCGGGACTCAACTTTTCCCGGTCGGCCAACAGGGCTTTCTTGTCCACTTCCGGTTCGGGGGTGTTGATGTAACGGGCGCCCCACTCCAATGTTTCCAGGCGTTGCGCGATGGCGGTCCAGGTGTCTTTGCGGGAACTTTTCTCGACGCTGGGCGGCTCGGTGCGAAATCCCACCGTCGCCAGGAGGAAGTCAATGGATTTTTTGTCGGGGAATAATTGCGCGCGGTGTTGCTGGCAATAGACGAAGACGCCGGCTTCGCGGGCTTCAATCCGCTGGCTCAAGGCCAGCATTTGCTCCTGGCGGCGCTCCTGCGCGCGGGCGATTTCCAGTTCCAGGTCCGCCTTGGCGGCGGCGTATTGAATTTTCAGCGTCGCGACTTCCGCCACGGCCGCGTCCAGCGCTTCGCGCGAGACAATGGGAATGGTCTGTATTTTTTCTTTTTTGCTCATGGTTTGGTTCTCCTTTTTGTTTTTCCGGATTAGGTGTTTTTGGGGCACGGTTCGTTGAATTCGACGATGGCATGAGTGCGGCGGCGGATTTGGGCGGCTTCCAGGGGCCGGCGCCGGTTCCAGGCGCGCCAAACCCCGGGGCTGGCCAGCAGCAGGGGCGCCACGCGCGTGCGATGGGCCAGCAGTTTGAGGAAGCGCAAGCGGTTTTGATCCAGTTGACCCGCTTGCAGCAGCACGGCGCCGAGACGCCGGAACGCCCGGCGGCAGGACAAGGGCAATCCGAAGTCGGCGGGGGCCAGCAGAACGATGATGCGTTGAGGGTCGCCGAGCGGTTTGGCCCGGCACTCCTGGACGGCGCGAAGAACGGCCGTCAAGGATAGAGAGTATCAGAATAAGGCAAGTGATTTTTTCCTGAGTTTTGTTTGGACGAAAGGAGTGCGTCACCGTGGATCACACAGTTTTTCAATTTTTGAAGGGGCGGCTCTTGCGATTGAACGGAGGGGAAAGGAACAGCGCCTTTAGAACCTGTGGTGGCAGGATGGCTGGCTCCCAACTGCATGCCGGTATACGGACATCACGATTCGGGCCTGCGCCGGTATTTTCCTGACAGACCTGACAAACCGGATGGAAGTATCTTTGAGCAGATTCCGGAAGCCACCCGAGAGTGGCTGCGATAAAACGGACAGGAGCCGTCCTGCTGGTGTTCCCTATCTGAACCGACAATGTCTGTTGCCAGACACCGCGATAGCTCCGCTGGTGAACCAACCAGGTCGGCCCTGTCCCAATCCCAATGCTCCATCGCGCCGGCGACGCACCTTTTTATGGAGTTAACGCGCTGGGTGACGGCGCCGTCCGTTGCTGCGGCAGGCGTAATTCCAGCGCGTAAAGTTCTCGGGCCATGTTCCGCCACTGCCCCAGGGGATGCTCCGGAGCAAAGACGACTTTGAGGTCAGCCTTGTCTTTCCACTTCTTGAGCAGTTTGTCCCAGAGGCTTTGGTAATAGGTCACCAGTGTCGCCTTGGGCGTGTCCGGGGCCAAAAGAGCCTTGGGACGGTAGATGGTGCCGGTGACGGCAAGGTATTTGCCAAGCCGGATCAGTCGTTTGGCCAAGGCAAACTCGACATGCGAGCCTTGTGCTTCCAATTGTTGTGCCGCCTGAAGCAGATCATCCGGGCCGTACTGGCGGACTTTCTCCACTGCTTGCAGCACGACGTTTTTGAGCCGTTTATTGCAGCGTTGTTGGACAGGTCCCACCACCGGGTCCTTGTCCGGTCCGCCGGTTTGCTTGCTTCGGGGCACGACCCCGGCGTAAGAGCAGAGACGACGCACGGCACACCACTGGTTGGGCGGCCCCAGTTCCGCCGTCCAACCGGCCGCCAAGGTAATGCCAAAGCCACCGATGGATGTGAGCAGCGCTCCCGGCGTGCGCGCCAGCCAAAACGCCACTTCCCGATCCAGCAAAGCAATATTTCCCTCCAAACCGCGAAACAATTCCACCAGCTTGACCAGCGTACCTTGCAGCATGGGCGTGTGTTCCGGGGCGGGCCCCAACACTTCTTTGGCCAGTTGCTTAAGTTGGTCAGCCACCTCCTTGGGCTGTTCCACCCCACGGCGGGCCAGCCATTCGGCCAGCGCCTGGCGCGGGCGCCGACTGATTTGTGCCGGGCTGAATCGGTCTGCCATCAATTCCAGGCTGGCTTGGGAAAAGGGGCAAACGCCGCTCTTTTTAACATCCAAAAAACTTGGGAAGAGTCGGTCCACGTAGCTGTGAATGCGGTTGGAGACGGCGGTGCGGTTGCGCACTAACTGGTCACGATCGCGTGTGGCGATGCGCAGGTTGGTGTACGCCACCGGCAGATCGTGTACCGTCTCTCCGCGGCGGTGGAGACAACAGCGAGCGATGCCCAGCAAATCCAGCGAGTCACTGGAGGCCTGGAAATTGCTCCGTTGCTGTTTAGCTTCCCAGGCATTGACCCGCACCACCAGGAACTTTTCCTGGCGTAAGCGGCGGAGGAAGTTTTCGGCATAGGACGGATAATCCTCCCCGCCAAAGAACACATTCTCGGAACGAATCTTCCTGCGCTTGGCACATTCCCGGACCTGACTGAGTAATTGCGCCGCTCCGGCAGGCGTATTGTCCAGGGCGAAAGAGCCTTTGAGCAAATCGCCCAGGCCGTTACAGATCAGGGCGGTGTGCTGCGCTTTGGCGTAGTCCAAAGCCACGCACATCACCTTGGCGGGGTGCCCCGCCGTTTCAAAAAGTTTGGTCAATTGCGGATTGCCATTGGCATAGATACTGGATTTAGTTGTCATAACTGGACGGACTCAAAATGGCGGTAGTTCTTAGAAGGTCATCGCCTTTAACCCCGGACCAGACAAAACGTCAGTGGTTAAGACACTGGCGTTTTCACTTTTTGGTCGCGCGGCCCAGTTGTGAAGCTGGAACCAGCTCAACCTAAAGGGCTGGTTCCAGCTTCACAACTGGACGATTGGAAAGGTACCGGCTCTGCGGGGACGCAACCCGAGCGCCGACTGGAGCCTTGCGAACCGCAGGAGGCCGGGCGAGGTCTAACGATCCGCCCGGCCAACTCCTGCGGGGGCAAGTTTAAAGCGACAAATCCATTCAGACCCTCGCGGCGCTGATGCCCGGCATGGAACGGAAGCGTTATCGCGGGGATTGTTGCAGCCGATTTCGTTCGACCGCGTTAGGAGAAATCTCGACAGGCTAATTTCCCGTCTTCGCTGGCGGAAACGAAAGCTCAAGATCACGAAATTCTTCCTTGGCCTTGTTAAACTCTTCGCTGAGACGGAGGTACTCGGCCTCTTCGGTTGGATTCTTGAAGTTGTACCTTCGCTTGGCCGCATCGTAGGTCAAGGCATCCCATTCACCGTCCACGAAAGTGAGAATTTTTAACATCGCTTCCCCCGTACGGACCTCAGCCTTACGGACGACGGGGTCACTCGGAGCGGAACTCCGAAAGCTCTTCGCAAACGTCTTGACGGTGGCATCTATCATCCGACTTGGCAGTTGAATCCTCTCCAACTCCTTTCGATAAAGTTCTGGCCCGTTCTCGGCTAGGCCTTGTAAGGCTCGGCAAGACGCGAGGTATTCCTCGACGATCGCTTCCCGATTTTTCAAGTCTTCGCGAGCTTTTACTCGGGCAAAGTCCAGCACGGGCGGATTGGTCAACGCCATTGCGGAATCGCGGTATCTTCTCATCATTGCTTTGACTTTCGCGGCGAAGTCGCCAGTCGCGCGATCCCGCAGCAAGGATAGCTCTTGCGTCCTTTTCTCATCCGCAGCCTGATCTCGTTTTTGGCTTGCCAGCAACGTTGCGACATAAATGCTGCCGCCCAAAGCCGCTAACGTGACAATAAGAAAAAGAATATTGATCCCCAAGCCGGACACGGCCCGCCCGAAAATTCCTTTGCGGCCTTCAACTTTGGCGATGCGCAGTGCGCAGACGCCGAAACCAAGCCCGAGGGAAAACACCAACGCGGCCAGCGTCAGCCCAACAATGGTCCAGGTCGAATTACCCCCGTCATGGCTTCCAGCGATTACCGCCAGGGTGCAGGGCGCAAGAAATCCAACGAACGGCAGCCAGAGGCACCATTTGGCAAAACGAATCCCCGCCGATTTTCGGGCGCTATTTCCGGGTGGCAATGGGGACAATTCCATCGGATAAATATCACTCAATCACGGCCCGACGTAAATCGTTCTTTTTGTCGGAAAAATGGAGCGGCTGCTGGGAGCGCGGCCGTCTCCGCCGTTTTCGGCGTTTCCAGTAGACAGTCCCTCATTTAGCTCGGCGAGGCCGCCATCAAATATCGTGAACGCTCTCAAAAGCCGTCGAATGGTTCCATCTTGACCCCGATGCAATGTCTGCGGATTCCGACGAGGAAGCCGGAGAACCGAACGGAACACCGAAGAACGGTGACGCTCCCCGGCCAAGACCGGCATCAAGCAGTCCGGTGTTAGAGAATGTCCCGCCCAATAAACCCCTGAAGTTCAGGTTGGACAAATTGGAGCGGGATCATCCATCCCTTGCCGAGCGGGGACTGACGCCGGAAACCATTGCGGAATTCGATATTGGATTCTGCGGCAAAGGCATGATGGCGGATCGGATTGCCATTCCAATTCACAATCCGGAGGGCCAGGTAGTCGCGTATGCGGGCCGATGGCCGTCTTGCGCAGCCGCCGCCCCGCCTCTGTTTGGGACCATCCCATTAGATCAATCAACCGTTTGAATTCCGCCTTATCCGAGTGCATTTTTAAATAGTGTTATTGAATAATTTTCCACGGATT
>Ga0224555_1000861_pt1 | contig 45990 bp, 40 predicted proteins | sample 714S23034metaG_FD_180687 | JGI IMG/M metagenome (GOLD analysis project Ga0224555, IMG submission 180687) | Peat soil microbial communities from Stordalen Mire, Sweden - 717 S2 30-34 | ecosystem: Environmental > Terrestrial > Soil > Wetlands > Peat | place: Sweden: Norrbotten County, Stordalen...
GTTCGCAGCAGCCACCGGGTGAGCTGAGCATCACGGCCCGACGCGCGAGACCACACGAGCGCGTCGACGACGGCACCGCCAAGACTTACCCCGACAGCCTCGGGCCGAGGCTGTCGCGTAAAGGGTCGGGGTTTGGTCAGGGTGAGGCGCTGAGCGCTGGTCTGCGTTGTGGTCGGTGCGGTTACGGCTGGCCGGCTAGCGCCCGCTCGCTCCGCTGGCTGGTCCTATTCCTCCAGGCGCCGGGGTCTCGGGGATGTCGATTGTGTAGTTGCGGCCGTTTTGGGGGTGGATCGTGACGGTCTCGAGGTTCGTGCCGCTGACCATGAACGCGTTGCTTGCGCGCTGAACTGTCGCGGGGCTGCCGTCGGTCGTGGTGGCGGCGATGCTCGCGGTATCAGGGATCGCACCGAGAACGGTCGACGGGTGACCGGCCATGCCGGCAAGCAGGCCGAGCGTTCCCGTGGTTTCCATCCTTGCGTTGGAGGTGCAGCTCGTGCCGTCGTTGGATGTCTGCAGGCAGCTGCCGAGGTTCCCGGGCACCAGCCAGAACGCGGTGCCGTCGATCGTGCCGAGGTAGCGCGACAACGATGGGCTGGCGCCGTAATGGCCACCCCCGCCGCCGGGGACCGTGATCGCCGCGTAACCGCCAGCGGGCCCTCCGGTGAGCGCGTCGGCCGAGTCGCGCGGCTGGCGAAGGACCGCGTACGCCTCGGCGAGGTCGCTCGGGATCGAGGTCGCGACGCCCTCCGGGGAGGGGACATTTGGTTGCTGCTGCCAGAGTGCCGAGACATTGATCAGGCCCGCGGCGTCGGCGACGGCAGCGAGCAGCACCATGAGAACGACGGCCGCCGCGACGAGCACTACGCGCCGTCCCGTCGGGATCGTGAGGGCGCGATGACGGCGCAAGGGGCGCCGCTCAGCGATCAGTAGCTGGCCGCCGATCCAGTCGAGAATGTCATCCATCGTGTGGCTCCCGTTGTGCCTGCAGGGTGGTTGAACGCAAACTGCGCAGCGCGCGGCTGACGCGCATCCGCGCCAGCGATTCCGAGCAGCGCAGATCCTGCGCGATCTCCCGGTAGGGGAGCTCGTCGATCACGCGGGCGCGCAGTGCCTCGAACTGATCCGCCGGCAGTGCTGTCGCGAGGTGCGCGAGCAGATCGGTCGCGGCGATCTCCTGCTCCAGCCGCGCGATGCCATCGTCGCTGACCTGCATCGGCTCGAACGCGAGCTTGCGCCGCGCCCGGTCCTCAACCTGACCGTGCCGGTAGCTGTCAAGCAGCTTGCGCTGCGCGATCGTGAACAGCCAAGCGACCGGGCTGTCGGGCAGCCTCCGCTTGCGATCGCGCAGCGCGAGCAGCGCCGAGGCGAACGTCTCGGCCGTCAAGTCGGCTGCGAGCTCGGGCTCGCGTACCTGCCGCGCGTGAAACGCCAGGACCGCCCGACAGTGCCGGGTGTAGAAGACGTCGAAGCCGCCGCTGCCATTCCGGCTCGACTCCAACAGCTCAACGTCGCTGCGCGAATCCAACGTGGACCCCACGCTAACTAAGACGCGCCAGCACCACCGAACGCAACAGCCCGGCGTTCAGCGCTACAGCAACCGCGTGAACGCAGTCATGCCGGCGGACGTGTGCTTCGTGAGCATTGCGATCACGGCCGCGATGAGCGGCGGGCGTTTATGCTCGCGCGACGTGCACGACTGCCCGGTACGGCGCGTACTGGGGGTCGTCCAGGCCGGGAGTGAGCGGCGCGTTGACGACTGCTCGCCCTGGTCGCAGAGCGCGAAAGACGGTCCAATTCAGCGGCGCGCTGGCCGGGTAGATCGACGTGCAGAATGGCACCGAACGCAGCACAGAGGTGTTTGACGACGTCGGCGTAAGCCACGGCGAGGCGGGCCAGCTCGCTGGTCCGACCAGCACAACCCAGACGACTGCGCCAATCGTTAGGTGGAGGCCCTCGCCAGAGTGCAGGAAAGTGGCGACAGCCGGCACAGCTCGCGCGTTGATACATGCTTTGCCCGCGAAGGTCACGGCACTCGTGCTGCTGCGGCGGGCCGACGGCGAAAGGGCCCTGCCTGCCGCAGGCGCGGCAGCGGCGACGCTAACTGCCACCGCTGCGAGCATCGTCGCCGTCCCGCGTGAGACGCGCACGGTCACGACCCAAGCATGGCACGCGACCCCTCTCGCCGACTCAGGACGACCACTCGTGCCTGCGCGTGATTGGGACACTCTGGGTAGCGGAAGGTCGCTCCCCCAACGGAACACGAGCACGCGAACGTGACGCCTGCAGGCACGAACGTGTGGTCCGGTACGCGCGCGCTCATACTGACGCGGTGACGCACGGTGCTCGACTCGAGGACTTCCGCGCGTACGCGAAGTCGCTATCGCCCCAACAGCGAGGTGCCTTGGTGTTGGTCCTCTGGGTCAACGCAGTGCTGACAGCAGTGGCGCTTAGAGCCGCCCAGCTGGCGCTGGTAGTTCGGGCGCTTCGACGCGCGGCACGCGACGGGCATCCGGTGCCGACCTGCTTGGATTGCGCACTATCGCCGAGCACGGCGACCGTGCTGGGCGCATCCGCGATTCACAAGCTGGCCCGGGAACGCTTTCTGCGCCATCTCGATCAGCGCATTCGCGAAACGGAGACCGCCGACCGGGCGCGGTAATCGCGACTGCCGAGGGTTCGCTAACCACGTCGGGCGCAGCACCCCCCGGACCGCAACAACCACACGCGGCGCGCTGCTCGTGCCGCGTGATAGGGACACTCTGGGTCGGAGTCGATCGCTCCCCCAACGTGCGAAGAGCGAGAGCGCGCGAGCCAGGCCGCCCGTTACCGGTCCCGCCCAGCAGGAGTAACGGACGGCTCAACGATCTAGGCTTCCGCACCCGGCGGGCGCCGGAGCGCGCCTAGATCAGCTTGCGCGCGAGGACCTCGAGCTTTGCGGTCGGCACGAGTATCGAGATGATCTTGACGGTCTGGCCGTTGTCGTAGACGTAGAGGCTGCCACCGGCCCTGGTCGCCCACGCGGCCTGACCAAGACCCTTGATCTTGACGACCCCTTCCGCTTTCTCGACGGCGTTCTCGCCGGCCGCGAACGACGCCGCGGTGTCGACCTGGAAGGTGACCATCGTCGGCACGACCGAGCCCCCATACGAACAGGTCTTGCTGTAGGTGGTCGTCTTCGACGTCGGCGCCTTGACGTGCACCCCGAGGTCGGTGTTGACCTCGGACGCCGACGGGCAGGTCCGCGAGCGTGGCGAGCTCGCCGCCGCGGTGGCGCTAAGGCCCGCGCCCGCCGCGACAAGCGCGACGATCCCAGCCGCGCCCATCCGCCCTGCGAATCCGCGGCCGCTAATCGTCAACCTCCTAAGTGTGGCACTCACGCGTGGGATCCCCGGACTATAGCCCGCGCTAGCTGTGGCCCAGCCCGCTCGCCCCGCTGAGGTGATCTGGGGACACGTGAGAGCACCTGAGAGCCCGCGAAATACGGGGATAAAGTTGGGTGTCTCAATCGGACCTGGCGGACGGTACCGCGGGTCTGCGCCGCGGTGAGTGCGTCCCGTCCTCGCGTGTGAGCGCTGCTCCGTCCAGCTCTCGTGTGCCGTCCGGCTGGCCGGACGGTGGTGCTTCGCCAACCGGACGGATCCTGACGCGGTGGGCGTGGCGGTTGAGGTGGGCCTTCTGGGCGATCGACTCCTCATCCTCGTGGACGAACTTCTCGCCGCGCAGCGCCGACGCGATCGCCGCAATCACGCTCATGACGACGGCGACCGTGAGGATCATCACCAGCCCGTGCTTGAACGACGGGCCAATCAGGTGCGGGAAGAACGACCGGCTGGTCAGCGCGGCAGCCTGCGTCGCGGGCAGGTGGTTGAGCACCGCCGGGCCGAGCAGGCTCTTCAGCGGGTTCAGGCCGAGGAATGCGGCGAAGATGTAGCCGAGCGGCGGTAGATGGGAAAGCTGCGTCGCTTTGGCGACTGGGACGCCGTGAGCGAGCAGCCCGCTGTACATCGCCGCGGGCACCTTGGCGTTCAAGCCGATGACCAGCAGCGAGAAGAAGAGGCCCATCGACAACGGCATGCCGGCCTGGGCGAACGTCACGCGCATGCCCGACGCCGCCCCGCGATGGCGCGCGGGCACCGAGTTCATGATCGAGGCGGTGTTCGGTGATGCGAACAGGCCGCCGCCGATCCCGGTGAAGAACATCGTCACGGCGAACGGCGCGTAGGAGAAGTTCGCCGGGAAGGTCATCATCACCGCGTACATCGCTCCAGAGAGCAGCATTCCAGCGGTCGCGAACGGTCGGGCGCCGTACTTGTCCGAGAGCTTGCCCGACAGCGGCCCGGAGACCACGAAGCCGGCCATGAAGGGGATCATGAAGATCCCGGCCCACAGCGGCGTCTGGGTGAAGCTGTAGCCGTGCTGGGGCAGCCAGATGCCCTGGAACCAGATCATCAGCATGAACTGCATGCCGCCGCGCCCGACCGAGCCGAGGAAGGAAGCGGCGTTGCCGGCCGTGAATGCCCGGATGCGGAACAGCGAAAGACGGAACATGGGGTCCTCAACCCGCATCTCGACGAGCACGAAGATGACCAGCGCCACCAGGCCGCCGCCGATCATCTCGAGGACGAAGGGGCTGCCCCAGCCGGTGAGGGAGTGGCCGTAGGGCTTTATGCCGTACGTGACCCCCGTGAGGATCATGCCGAGGCCCGCGGCAAACGCGAGGTTGCCGAGCCAGTCGATCTTGGCCTTGATGCGAATGCCGATCTCCTTCAGCTTGAGATAGGCCCAGACCGTCCCGAAGACCCCGAACGGCACGTTCGCGAGGAACACCCAGCGCCAGCCGACCTGCGCCAGGACGCCGCCGACGATGATGCCCAGGAACGAGCCGACGATCGCAGCGACCATGTTCATCCCGAGCGCGAGGCCGAGCTGCTCGGAGGGGAAGGCGTCGGTGATGATTGCCGCCGAATTGGCCATCAGCAGAGCGCCGCCGACAGCTTGGAACATCCGCAGGATGACGAGCTCGAGGGCGCCGGTTGAGCCCGTGCTCCAGACGCACGACAGCGCGATCGCCCCGATGGTGAACCAGGCGAAGCCGAGGTTGTACATCCTCACGCGGCCGTACATGTCGCCGATCCGGCCGACCGTCACCACAATCGCTGCCGACACCAGCAGGTAGCCCATCATGATCCACAGCAGGTAGGGGAAGCTGGACGCCGCCAGCGGATTCAGGTGGATGCCACGGAAGATGACCGGCAGGGCGATGATCAGGCTGGTGCCGTTGAGCGTGGCCAGCAGCACGCCGACGGTGGTGTTGGAGAGCACGATCCACTTGTAGTGCGGCCCGACGAGCGGCGAGCGCATCGCTGTCTCCTCAGTCATGCGCGAGTCTCATCGGTTGCGGCGTCTACCCGGCCCAGCAGGAGCGCGTCGTCGCCGTGCTGGGTCGTGAGCCATTCGAGCACGGTGATCGCGTGCTCGATCGCTTGCCGGTCCGCCTCGCTGACGGCGCTGAGCTGCTCGGCCAGCCAGCTCTCCCCCGCTTCTATGCGCCGCGTCAGCAGCTCACTGCCCTTGGCCGTAGCGACGAGGTGAACGCCCCTGCGATCGGCGGGGTTCGCCTGGCGCGACACCAAGCCGGCTTCCTCGAGCCTGTCGGCTAGCCGCGTCGCGGCGGGGGATGGCAGGCTTTCGATCTCGGCGAGGTGGCCGATGCTGAGCGGCCCGCTGCGGACGATTGTGGCGAGCGCGGAGGTCTGGGTGATCGTCAGGCCGGATGGGTCCCGCCGACGCAGCTGGCGTGAGAGGCGAACCAGCAACAGGCGCAGCCTGCCCGCCAGCACGTTTGGCGCACTGGCCTCGCTGCCGCTTGCCGCCGCACTCATCGCGATATCACTCCAACTCCTCGCTAGAACTTCTGTGCCGACGGCATTATATGTCTAAAGCACCGATATGCGCAAGCGGTCGTCAGCCTTGAGCTGGGTCCGCTCGAACAACTCGCAAGCGCGTGATTCCGTGGACACTCCGCGGCCAGCGGTCGACAACCCGAGCGCCCTCGTTCGCGCGGCAAGTAACCTTTCCGGGAGCAGCCCCTCCCGCGTTTGAGCGACTTGACCCGCAAGCCGGCCGCAACCCAGACGCAGAATCTGGCCGGAGCCGCGGCGGTCGGCGCAGCTCGGCACGCCGCCACGCGCGGCAGCCCGCTGCCTAGGCACCGCCGCATCGGCAAGCACGCCGACGAGGGGCACGAGCTCAGCACCTTCGGCGGCCTCGCGGCGCTCAGCCTCGACGCGTTGTCGAGCGTCGCCTACGGGCCCGAGGCGATGGTCCTCGTGCTCGTCACCGCGGGCACCGGCGCGCTGCGCTTCACGCTGCCGCTGACGCTCGTAATCACGGCGATGCTTGCGTTGCTGGTGGTCTCCTACACGCAGGTGATCTCGGCCCATCCCGAGGGCGGGGGCGCCTACGCGGTCGCGAAGGCCAACCTCGGGCGCTTGCCCGCGCAGCTTGCCGCGGCGTCGCTATTTGTCGACTACGTGCTGACCGTGGCGGTCAGCCTCGCGGCCGGTGCGGCGAGCCTCGGTAGCGTCTTTCCCGGCTTAGCGCACCATCTGCTGCTGGTCTGCCTGGTCGGACTGGCGCTACTGACCGCGGTCAACATGTTCGGGATCAGCGAGTCAGCGAAGCTGCTGATGCTCCCGACCATCGTGTTCGTGGTGAGCATCTTCGCGGTGATCGTCGTCTCGCCGTTCCACGCCCACCCGGTCGCGAAGATCGGCACGAGCCTCGGCGCGTTTCGCCCGACGACTGCGCTCGGCGTCGTGCTGATCCTCAAGGCCTTCGCCTCAGGCTGCTCGGCCGTGACCGGCGTCGAGGCGATCGCCAACGGCGTCCCCGCGTTCCGCAAGCCGCGCGTGCGCAGGGCTCAACGCACCGAGGTCTCGCTCGGCGTGCTGCTCGGCGTGATGCTCGTCGGCCTCGCGATCCTGATTCGCGCCCACCACGTCGTCCCGCGGGGCGGCGTGACGATCCTCGCGCAGCTGACCGCCGGCTCATTCGGCACGGGCTGGGCGTTCTACGTCTCGAACCTCGCGGTCACGCTCGTCCTCGCGTTCGCAGCGAACACGAGCTTCGGTGGCCTGCCCGTGCTGATGAGCCTGCTCGCCAAGGACAACCGCATGCCGCACCTCTTCTACCTCCGCGCCGAGCGGCCGGTCTACCGCTACGGCATCGGCGCGCTCGCGATCGCGGCCGCGCTCCTGCTGGTCGCGGTCGCAGGGGAGACGAGCAGGCTGATCCCGCTGTTCACGATCGGCGTGTTTATGGGCTTCACGATCAGCCAGGTCGGGCTCGTGCGCCACTGGCGCAGCATGCGGCCGCCGCGCTGGCGGCTGCGCGCCGCGATCAACGGGGCCGGCGCGACGATGACCGCGATCGCCGTGGTCGTCTTCCTCGGCAGCAAATTCCTCGAGGGCGCCTGGGTCGTGGTGTTGGTGATCCCGATGCTGATGTTGCTCTTCTGGCGCATCGAGGTCTATTACGACGAGGTCGCGCGCGAGCTGCGGCTGGGTCAGACGCCGCCGGCACCGCACGCCCGGGCGAGCATCGTGATCGTCCCGACGACGACGATAAGCGTGCTCACCGAGCTGGCCCTGAGCGCAGCGCTGTCGCTAGGCGACAGAGTCGTTGCGATCGCAGTCGCCGGCGACGAGGAGGAGGCCGACCACCTGCGCGACACGTGGGGCCGGTGGGCGTGCAACGTCCCGCTCGAGGTGCTGCTCGATCCCCACCGCTCGCTCGTACACACCGTGCTCCGCTACATCGAATCGCTCGACGCCCACGACCAGCGGGTCATGGTGCTGATCCCGCAGATCATCCCGCACAAGCGCCGCCACGAGATCCTCCACAACCAGCGCGCCCGGCTGCTCGAGTCCGCGCTCAAGGCAAGAACGCAAGACGTCGTCATCGCCTCGCTCCCGTTCCACATCGACGACTGAGCCCTATTGGACGCTCACGCATTCAGAACGGATACCGCGCGGTGTCTTCACGCTCGGTGAACCACTGCCAGTGCATGAACTGCTCGAGGTTCGCCGGGCCGCCGAACGCAGCACCGTTACCGGACGCGCCGAAGCCACCGAACGGGATCCGCGGATCGTCGTCGACCGTCTGATCGCCGACGTGAACGAGACCTGTATGGAGGCGCTCCGCGACCGCGCGCCCGTGCTCGGGCGAGCTCGTGAAGACGCCGCTCGAGAGGCCGTAATCGGTGTCGTTGGCGAGCGCGACGGCTTCGTCGTCGCTGCTGACGACGATCACCGGCGCGACCGGACCGAAGATCTCCTCGCGCCACACACGCATTCCCGGCTGCACGTCGCGCAGGACGGTGGGCCGGTAGAAGGCGCCCTCGGGCGGCGCGCCGCCTGCCAGTGCCTTCGCGCCGCCGGCGGTCGCCTCGCTGACGATCTGATGCACGCGCGCCGCGGACTCGGCGGTGATCAGCGGCCCGATCGCGACCTCGCCGGTGTTCGGGTCGCCAACCGGCAGGTGCGATGCGCGCTCCGCGAGGCGCTCGAGGTACTCCTCGGCGACCTTCGCGTGCACGATGTGCCTGCCCGCGGACATGCAGATCTGGCCCTGGTGCAGGAACGAGCCCCAGGCGCCCGTCGAGCTCGCCGCGTCGACGTCCGCGTCCTCGAGCACGATGAAGGCGTTGTTGCCCCCGAGCTCGAGCGCGACGCGCTTGAGGTTGCGCCCCGCGGCCTCGCCGACGAGGCGGCCGACCGCGGTCGAGCCGGTGAAGGAGACCATCCCGATCTCGGGCGTCTCGCAGATCGCCTGGCCGGCCTCGACGCCGCCGGGGATCACGTGGAACAGGCCCTCCGGCAGTCCCGCCTCCTCCAGCACTCGGGCGAGGAAGAGCCCGCCGGTGACGGGCGTGTTGGGATCGGCCTTCAGCACGACGGCATTCCCGAGCGCCAGCGCGGGCGCCACCGAGCGCGACGAGAGGACCATCGGGAAGTTCCACGGCGCGATCACGCCGACCACGCCGACCGGGACGCGGCGCACGACGCTCTTGATTCCGCGCGGATCGGGAACTTCGAATGACAGCTCCCCCTCGCTCGACTCGGCGAGGTTCGCGGCCTCGCGAAATTCGCCGATCGCGAGCAGGTTCACCTCGAACTCGGCGCGCGGATGCGTGCCGCCCGCCTCGCGCACCAGCCAGCCCTCGGCTTCCTCGTGATGCGCCTGCAAGATGTCAGCGGCACGGCGAAGGATCGCCACCCGCTCGGCAACCGGCGTCGTCGCCCACCCCTCTTGAGCCCGCGCGGCCTCGCTCGCCGCACGATGGACCTCGGCGGCGCCACCAGCGCCGACCGAGCCGAGCGAGCTCCCGGTCGCCGGTTCGATCACATCGAGGCTCGTCGGGGCATCTCGCCAGTGACCGGCCCACAGCTTCCCGTTGGCCGTCGCGATATCGAACAGCGTCACTGTTGTTGTCATCTCGACTCCCTTACTGGATGGTCAATTTTGAAAGCGGCACGCCTGCACGGCCGCGCGCTGAACGCATGTCGGCAACGTTGCCACTCCATCGGCCAATGCGCAACGTGCCGCCGGCGCCCGCGAAACTTCCGCGATGGCCCACTACGCTACCGGGGAGCTTGACGCGGGACCGATCATCGAACAGGACGTTGCGCGCGTCAGCGACAGCAACAGCGTCGCCACGCTGATCCGCCGCGGCGCCGACATCGAGCGGACCGGACTGTGGCGAACGGTGCAAGCACACGCCAACACGACGATCGTCTTCTAGTCGGGGAGGGCCGCATGGCCGCCGCCGAAGCGGGCGCGCGACTCTACCGCGAGGAGCTCGATCGCCCGCCTTCGCTGGCGGACGGACTGCGCTGCCTCGCCGGGACGCGCCAGCCATTCGCGCTGGTTGGCGCCTGGGCGGGCGGCGGCGCGCTGCTCGGCTGCGCTCCGGCACGCACGGCCGGCGCGGGCGAGGATCCCTTCGAGCTGCTCGCGAGCGCCGATACGGGGACCAGCGCCGGCGTCGGCGTTGGCGGCGGCTGGGTCGGTTACCTCGGCTATGAGCTGCGCACGCGCGCCGAGCAGCGTGCGCAGCCCTCCCCGCCGCGCCGCGGCGGTCTGCCGCCGTTCGCGCTCGCCTACTACGACCACGTGATCCGCTGCGACGCGTCCGGCGCGTGGTGGTTCGAGGCGCTGTGGTCGGACGAGCGCGCCGCGCTGCTCGCTGAGCGGCTCGCGTGGTGGCGGGCGCGGATCGCGAGTCCCCCCGCCCCCCAGCCGGCGTGTACCAGCGGCTGGCGTCTGTCCCCGAGCCCCGCCGCGCACGCCAACCTCGTCGCCGCCTGCCGGGAGCGGATCCACGCCGGCGACCTCTACCAGGCGAACGTCTGCGCCGAGCTCGAGGGGCGCTTCGAGGGCTCCGCGCTCGAGCTCTTCATTCGCGGCGTCAGCGCCCTCGGCCCTGACCGCGCTGCCTATTTCGCCGGCCGGTGGGGCGCGGTCGTGAGCCTTTCGCCGGAGCTGTTCCTCGAGCGCCGCGGGCGTCAGGTCCGTACGGCGCCGATCAAGGGCACGCGCCCGCGACCCCGCGATCCGCGGCTGGCGCGCGCGCAGCGGCTCGAGCTCGCGGGCTCCGAGAAGGATCGAGCCGAGAACGTGATGATCGTCGACCTGATGCGCAACGATCTCGGGCGCGTCTGCGAGCCCGGCTCGATCGCCGTTGAAACGCTCGCAACGGTGCAGGCCCACGCCGGCGTCTGGCACATGGTCTCCGAGGTGCGGGGGACGCTTCGTGCCGAGCTTAATGACGCCGGTCTGCTCGCGGCGAGCTTCCCGCCCGGTTCGGTGACCGGCGCGCCGAAGCTCGCCGCGATGAACGTGATCGCCGAGCTCGAGTCGCGCGCCCGCGGCGTCTACACCGGTGCGATCGGGATCGCGAGCCCGCTCGGCGGGCTCGAGCTGAACGTCGCGATCCGCACTTTCGAGCTCGCCGAGGGGCGGATTCGCCTCGGCGTCGGGGGCGGCGTCGTCGCCGACTCGGATCCACGATCCGAAACCGCCGAGCTGGCGGTAAAGGCGACGCCGCTGCTGGAGGCGATCGGCGGCGTCCTCGAGCCGCAGGCGCGGGCGAATCCTCCGGGCCCGCGCGTGCGCCGCCTCGGCCCGCTCCCGCTCGCCCGCCCGGACCCCGCGCGCGGGATCTTCGAGACGCTGCTCGTGCGCGATGGACGCGCGCTCGCACTCGATGCGCACCTCGCGCGCCTTTACGCGAGCGCGAGCTCCCTCTATCGCGCGGCGCTGCCCGCTGAGCTCGAGTCGCGCGTCGCGCAGACCGCGGCGCTCGCGCACCGTCCCTCCCGGCTGCGGCTGAGCGCGCGACCGGGCTCGGACGGTGTGATCGAAGTGTCGATCGAGGTGCTTCCCCTCTCCGCAACGCTTCCCGTGCGGCTTCGCACATGGACGCTGCCGGGCGGTCTCGGCGCGCACAAGTGGAGCGACCGGCGCCTGCTTTCGGAGCTCGAGCGCCACTCGCGCCAGGCGATCCCACTGCTCGTCGACGCCGATGGCTTCATCCTCGAGACAAGCCGCCACAACGTCTTCGCCCTCGGCCGCGACGGCGTATTGCGCACGCCTCCCGCCGACGGGCGCATCCTTGCCGGGCTCGCGCGCGCGAGACTCCTGATCGCCGGCGAGCGCGAGGCGATCGAGGCGCCCTTGCGCGTCGCCGACCTGCGACACGCCGGGGTGGTCATCCTCACCAACGCGCTGGGCACGACTCCCGTGGTCGCGCTTGACGGCGTCCCGCTGCGTCACGCGCCCTCGCGGCCGCGCGCGATCGTCGACGGCAGCCGCGCCGTGGTCGTTGAAGACGGTCACGGCGGTCCGTAGCCGGCGGGCGAGCGTTAACTGGCACCACGCATCGCGAGTGCCTCGAAGTAGGCGCCGAAGTCCCAGCCGGCTAGGAACGCGGCGGTCGCACGGTGACCGGCGTCAAACAGCGCCTGTCGACCCTCGTCGTCGATGTCGAAGTCGATCGCCGTGATCCCGAGCGTCGGTAGCGGAATCGTTCGCGCGTGGGTTGCTGCGTCGAGCGCCCTGCGATCGTGGGCCTGCAGTATCGTCTCGACGATCACCTTGAGGTAGCCGACGTCGGCGAGGAGCCCGGCGGCGAGCCCGCTGGTCCGTCCCGCCGGCAGCACCGGCTCGCGCTGCGCCGGCGCCGTGTGGGTCAAGCCGAAGGTCGGAAAAGCGGGCGGCGTGTCGGGCGGAACGTCGAACAGCCAGATCGGGAAGCTCGAGAGCAGCCCGCCGTCGACGATCACATGATCCTCGCCGGTAGCTCGTTGCGCCAGATCACCGGCTCGAAATAGATCGGGATCGACATGCTCATCCGCACCGCCTGCGCGACCTCGAGCTCGTCGGGATGGTCAACTCCGAGCAATGCCGCGTCGCGCGGGAGGACCAGCATCCGGCGTGCGGTCAGATCCGACGCGATTACCTGCAGCCGGTACCGCCGGCTCTCGAGCGTCGCCTGCTCGTCGCGCAGGTCGCTGAACCGCGTCTTGCCCTTCGCGGCAAGCTGCTCGCGCATCCAATCGAGGAACCGCGCGCCGCTGTGCACGCCTCCGTGGAGCACGAACTCGAGGATCTCGCCAGGCCGACCCAACCGCGAATTGGCGTGAGATAGCCGAGAGCGTCCTGCGCGCCTGCGAACAGCAAGAACGACTGCTCGAGGCGTGCCTGAGCTTCGCTCGGAGCCAGCGCCGGCTGGTCCGGTGCGGTCAAGTCAATCTCGCCGAGATCGTGGCCGACGCGCTGCGAGCTCACGACCCGGCAGGAATCGAGAGCGTCGTGTCGCTCGAACCGGCGCGGACGGCCGGCGATCCAGCCCTGCTCGAGCGGCTCGCCGCCAACCTGGTATCGAACGCAATCCGCCACAACGTCTACGGCGGGCGGATCGAGCTAGCCACCTACACACGGTCAGAGCGCGCGATTCTCGTCGTCGCGAACACAGGCCCGCTCGTCCCAAACGGCGATCTCGAGCGCCTTTTTCAACCCTTCGAGCGTTTCAGCTCGACCCCGAGATCCTCCGGCGACGGTGTCGGGCTCGGCCTTGCCATCGTCGAGGCGATCGCCACGGCCCATGAGGCGCGCTTGGCCGCGAGGGCCCGACCCGGTGGTGGTCTCGAGATCCGCGTGAGCTTCTGCGCGCTTCGCGGCGTGCCGGCCGGCGACGCGCTCTAAGCCTTCGGTCGGCCCGAGACGGCGCATCTCGTCCACCAGCGCGGCGACCAACGCCCGCGAACAACTAACCGCAGGGGTGGGTAGAAACCGCCCCCAGGGCCGGAGGAATTTGCCTCTAGCCTCGACGACCATGCAAACAAATCAGCCAGGCCAGACACCAAGCATCGCAAGCCTCCTCGAAAAAGTGGTCGAGCTCGGCGGCTCAGACCTGTCGATCAAGGCCGGCAGCCGACCGGCAGTCCGCATCGAGGGCAAGCTTCGCTGGCTCGATGAGTCTGTAGGCGAATTGCGGGTCGCCGACACGCGCGCCCTGCTCTACGAGATCCTCCCCGAGAGCCGAATCGCCGAATTCGAGTGTGAGCACGAAGCCGACTTCGCGTACACGGTCCGCACGCCGGCGCCGGCGCGCTTTCGCGTCAACGCGTTCCTTCAGCGCGGCAGCGTCTCGATCGTCTTCCGCCTCGTCCCCGACAACATCCGCTCGCTAGACGAGCTCGGGCTGCCGGTCGTCGCCCGCCAGCTGGCCGAGGAGGAGCGGGGGATCGTCCTGATCACGGGATCGAGCGGCGCCGGCAAGTCGACGACGCTCGCGGCGATGATCGAGCACATCAACCAGACGCGCTTCAAGCACATCGTCACGATCGAGGACCCGATCGAGTTCGTCTACCGCGACAAGTGCTCGATCATCGAGCAGCGTGAGATCGGCTCCGACACCGCATCCTTCGAAGGCGCGCTGCGCCGCGTGCTGCGCCAGGACCCGGACGTGATCCTGATCGGCGAGATGCGCGATGAAGCGACCGTGCGCACCGCGCTCGCCGCGGCGGAGACGGGCCACCTCGTGCTCTCGACGCTGCACACCCTGGACGCGCCGGAGTCGATCAACCGGATCCTCGACTTCTTCCCCGCAGCCCAGCATGAGCAAGCCCGCGCGATGCTCGCCGCAACGCTCAAGGGCATCATCTCCCAGCGGCTCGTTCCTCGCGCCGACGGCAGCGGGCGGACCGCCATCGCGGAGGTCCTGACGATGACCGGCCGGGTCAACGACATGATCCGCAACCCGCAGAAGGACTGCCGGCTCGGCGAAGTGATGTCCGAGGGCGCCTACTACGGAATGCAGACCTTCGACCAGGCGCTGTACGCCGCGGTCCAGTCGGGCGAGGTCGCGCTCGCAGACGCGCAACGGTTCGCGACGCAGTCGCACGACCTGCATCTGCGCCTCGCCACGCGCACCAACGGCGAGCCAAGGGCATCCGCGCTCTCCGCATGACGCCTTAGAGCAGCGCCGCCGCACGACGCATCTCCGCCGCGCGGCATGATGCGGGGAACATGGACGACGGCGCCAAAGACGCGGAAGCACGCAAGCGCGCCGCCGCCGCCCGCAAGGCGACCAGGGCGACCGCGCAGGCGCTCGGCACCGCCGCCGCGCTCGCGCGCGGGCAGATCGTCGAGCGGATCGGCGGGCCGGCGCGGGCGCGGGTGATCACGCTGTTCGGCTGCGTGCTCGCCCTCGCCACGGCGGACGCCTCGACGATCGGCGCGATCGCGCCGCAGCTCGCCGGAGCGTCGTCGTCGTGGCACATCAGCGAGGCCCAGCTCGCGTTGCTCAGCACGGCGACGCTGCTCGTCGGCGCCGTATTCGTGATTCCGGTCGGCATGCTCGTCGACCGGGTCCACCGCTTGCCCCTGCTCTCGGCGAGCATCCTGCTCTGGAGCGCCGCTTCCCTCGCGAGCGCGCTTTCGCCCGACTACAGCACGCTGCTGCTCACGCGCCTCGCACTTGGCGCCGTGACCGCGACCGCGGGCCCGGCGATCGCTTCGCTGACCGGCGACTTCTTCCCGGCCAAGGAGCGCGGACGCGTCTACTCCTACATCCTCGCCGGCGAAGTCGCAGGCACCGCCGCAGGGTTCATCGTCTCCGGCACGGTCTCGAGCCTGATCTCCTGGCGCGCCGCATTCATCTTGCTCGCGATTCCAGGCGTCTTCCTTGCACGCGCCCTCTATCGCACGGTTCCCGAGCCATTGCGCGGCGGCCAGAGCTACCTCGAACCGGGAGTACAGGATCTCCACGAGGCGATGGCCGCCATGCGCCACCGCGCCGCCGCGCCGGTTTCCCCCGAGGATGCGCCGACGCGCGTCGAAGAGCCCGCCCACCAAGCGGTCCGCCGTCGCGGCGTCAGCGCCGACCCGCGACTCGTGCTGCGGGAGGACCCGGACAGGATGCCGATCAGCCGTGCGATCCGCTACGTCCTGCAGATCCCGAGCAACGTGATGCTGATTCTCGGCTCCTCGCTCGGCTACTTCTACTTCGCTGGTCTCTCACTGTATGCCGTGCAGTTCGTTGTCGGCCACTACCACGAGCCGCAGGTGACCGCTGAGCTCGTGCTCGTGCTGCTCGTGCTGGGCGCGATTGCCGGAACCCTGATCGCCGGTCGCCTCAGCGACTCGCTCGTCCGCCGCGGCTTCGTCGAGGCGCGCGTGCTGATCCCGGCAGTCTGCTACCTCGGCGCGGTCGCGCTGCTGATCCCGGGCATCCTCTCGCACAACCTCTCGAGCGCGATCTGGCTCGATATCGGCGGCGCCGCGCTACTCTCGGCCGCGAACCCGCCGCTCAACGCGGCACGCCTGGACATCATGCCCTCGCAACTGTGGGGCCGCGCCGAGTCGGTCCGGACGTTCGTCCGTTCGATCTTTCAGGCGCTCGCCCCGCTCATCTTCGCCGGGATCTGCGCCGCCTTCGTCGGGATCACGCCAACGCAGGACGCCGGTTCGCACCTCCCGCCGAGCAAGGCGAACCTTTACCACGTCGCCACCGGCCTCGAGTGGAGCTTCTTGATCCTGCTGGCGACACTCGCCGCCGCGGGCATCTTCCTCGCCCGCGCGCGCCACACCTATCCGGTCGACGTCGCAACCGCCGCCGCCTCCCAGGCGTGAGAGCATCACATTCGCCGCGTTACAAGCCAAGCGAGGATGACGGCCCAGCAAGGTTCGGGCCCATCACCCCGACCCCAAGGCCGTCACCGCAGCTAGTCTGGCGGCGGCTCGAAATCCTGAATCGGCCGGTCGAACAGGCCGCGCACCGCATCGTCAAGCGTGACGAGCGCGCCAAGCTCCTCGACCGCCTGGCGCAGGTCATCGGTGAGTGGCCCGGGGCGGCGCTCCTCGAAGAACGCGAGCAGCCGGCGGTAGTACCAGAGCTGCTCGACGGCGGTCTTCTCGGAGATCCGTTCCCACAGCGCGTGCCCTTCGCGCCGGTAGTCGCGGGCGAGCGAGCGAGCGTTGTGCACCTTGTCGGCGAGCGAAACGCGCAGGATCCCTTCATCGGCGAGCGGCAGGTGCGCGAGGTAGCGCCGTTTACGCGACAGCCACGGCTCCTCGGACTTGCCGCATTCGACGGTGTCCGAACATCCTTCGACGATCGCCGCGACGCGTTCGCCGAAGCGCTCTTCGATCAGGCCGAGCATCGGCCGCCCGGCGCCGTCCTCGACCGCGTCGTGCAGAAGCGCAGCAATCGCCTCCGCCTCGTCCCCACCATCCTCGAGCACGAGCCCGCAGACGACGAGCAGGTGTGCGACGAACGGCGTCTCCGTGCCGCGCCGGCACTGGTCGCCGTGCAGCTCGTTGGCGAGCTCGAGCGCGTCGAGAAAGCGGATTCCCAGGACGGGCGGCTGTCCAGTCATCGACCTCACGCCGCGATGATGGATCGCGCGAGCTGACTGCGCATCCGCTGTTCCCCACAGCTCGACGTTCGGGAGCAATGCCGGGGTTGGGTGCCCGCGCGGATCATGCCGCCGGGCCTGTCGCGAGGGTGATCGTCGCGCTGCGACCGAGGCCCTGCGGGGTGATCCATCCGATCGTGACACGCTGGCCCGGGTGGTAGGGCACGAGGGCCTCGGTGAGCGCCGTCGCCGATCCGATCGTCTTGTTCCCGAGCTCGACGATCAGGTCGCCGGCCCCGATGCCGGCGTTCGCCGCCGGCATCCCGCCGATCGCGCTCCGGATCGGCGCGCCGGGCGAGCTACTCTGGCCGGGCTCGATCCTCACACCGATGAAGCCCGTGAGCCCGATGTGGACCGTCGCGCTCGCCTGGCGGTCCACGATCTGCCGCATGATCTGCTCGACAGGGTCGATCTCGAGCGCAAAGCCGAGACCGTCGCCGCTAGAGAACTGGTAGCTCTGCGAGGCGGCAGTGTCCATCCCGACCACGCGGCCGGACTGGTCGATCATCGGGCCGCCGGAGTCACCCGGTTGAAGATCGCCGCGGATCTCGATCAGCCGGCTGAGGCTTTCGCCGGCGCCGTCGAGATCGTCCTCGACCTGTATCGCCTGGTCGCGTGCGAGCACGACGCCCGCCCGCGCCGGCGGCGTGCCGCCAAGGCCGCCGGCGTTGCCGATCGTTACCACGCGATTCCCGGCATCGACGCCGGTGGAAGCTCCGAGCGTGACTGTCGGGAGTCCGGTCGCCCCCTCCAGCTGGAGCACCGCGATGTCTCCCTGCTCGTCGTAGCCGATGACGCTCGCGTCGTAGTTGCGTCCGGTCGCGACGTCGGTCGCCTGAATCGTTGTCGCCCCCTGGATCACGTGATTGTTGGTGAGGATCTCCCCGTTGGGCGTGAGCACCATGCCGGTCCCGGCAGCCAGGTCGCCGGTGTCGCCGAGCACGGTGTTGATGTCGACGAGCTCGTGCTGGACGCGCGTGACGACCGGGCTGCCGACAGATGCGCCGGCGGTTCCGGGGGTGTTCGAGAAGACGCCTGCGATCGCCGAGGCGGCGGCCACGAACACGACAGCCGCGAGGAACGTGCCCGCCATCAGGACGGCGACGCTGCGCGTCTCGCGTGGCGGCGGGACAGGGTTCGGGACGCTCACGTGTGCATTGTGCCCGGTCACGACCGCGCTACCCTCAAATCATGCTCGGGAAGGCAATCGCAATCGCCACTGCCGCGCTCGCCGGCTCGGCCGCGAGCGCCGCCGGTGCGACCACGGTTCCGGTGATCCACTGCCCCACGACCTACGGCGTCTCGCAACCGCCACCGCGCCTACCGGGACGGCTCTCGGTCAGTGCCGGCGCGAGCGCAGTCACCGGGCTCGATGCCTACTCGAATGGTGCCCTCTTCTTGCTCGCGCCCGCCGGCCTGCGTTGTCATGCGCTCGTCGGCGCAGACGGCGGCGCGAGCATCGTGATCACGGCCGGCAGCACGACACACGTCCGCGAGCCGGCCGTCACCGCGTACTTCGCCGACACGCCCGGCACGGCGGGCTCGCTCGCCTGCCCGCTGTTTCCGAGCGCGGCACAGCAGCTCTCGGGCCAGCCCTGTCCACGCTCCAAGCCCGCGGGCGAGTCCACGTACTCGCCCGGCCAGGGGTCGCTGTACTTCACCGACCCGCCGCACGTCCACGGCGACGGCGCCCCTTCGGGCGGCGCCGATCCCGCACACGGCGCGATCGCGTTCGTCGCCGCGACGAAGGGGCTGAACGGCTTCGCGTTCGTCGCGACGTGCACGTTGCCGGCGCGCGAGCATGGGCGCTGCGCGACGATCCTCAGGGACGCGCTGACGCGGATCCCGGCGAACGTTTAAGCGGCGGCGCGCTGACGGCCCGAGGCTACGCCCCGGGGAACTTCACTACCGGTGACGGGGCCGCCAGCGAGACGGCCTCGTTGTAGTGGCTCAGGAAGATGTGTCCGCCGGCTTTAGTCAGCAGCTCGAGCGGATACGCGGTACCGCTCGTCGCGACATACAGGGCGTTGCCTCCCTGGGTCACGGCGATCGCATTCTGGCCGTTGATCGTCGTCTGCTTACCCTTCGTAAGGCCACGGTTTCCGGTCGCCTGCGCGAGCAGCCTGCCGACGACCGCGTGGAGGTTCAGCAGGCCCGCAAACGAACTCGCGCCGGTTGTCGCCGTCGCTACCTCGAGCCACTTCCCCGCCACGAGGCTGCCGAGAGAGCCGGCGTAGTGCTGCCAGAACGCGGTGCCGGCCTTGACGTAGAGCTTTGGGCCGACCGTCACGACCTGCACCGGGTGGCCGGCGAGCGTCATCGTGCCGCGCGCGCCCTTGCCGGAGACGACCGACATGTCGACCGCGATCGTTTGGCCGCCGCTGTGCACGGTCCCGGAGACGTGGACCGTCTTGGCGTTGTTGAGCGCCTTGCCGGCCGCGACGGCGATCGACGCCGCCGGCTTACCGGCGATGCCATTGCCCGAGGAGCTGCCGCCGCCGCAGGCAGCGACCCCGACAGCGACAAGCACGGCCAGCAACACGCTCGCGAGCGAGCGGCGCAGCCTCGAGTGCGTTTGCGCGAACGTCATCGCGCCACACAAGCTAGTCGGTCTCGGCTGCTCAGTGCCGCGTCGCGGCCGCTCCGTGCAACCCGCCCGGCGCGGCAGGGCGCTCAGCCCAAGCCGCGCTGATCGCGTTGATGCATGCGGTCGAGATGCCATCGATGAACGCCTGCGTATCGTTGACGCTCGGCAGCGCTTCATCCGGGACCGGCACCTCGAGGAACTCGCACAGCGGCGCCCAGCCGTCCTGGGGCTTCCAGACGAGTAGCCGCTCAGGCGCGATATCGCGCTTGACCCGCGCATTCCAGGCATCGAACAGGGCCGCAAAGCTTGCGTCATCGAAGGTGTCGCCACCTAGCGCGCCGTCCTCGTCCCAGAGCATCGCCGTCATGATCGTCAGGTAGCGATCCCAAAGCGGGTCGAGGTGCTGGCGCGCGCGGCAAAGGTGGTTCATCAGCGACCCACCGAAGTAGACCGCCCAGACGGTGTCGCGCATGCTGCGCACCCAGCTCTCCGCGTCGCGCACGCTCAGCACCACTTTCGCATTCGGGTAGTGCTCGGCCAGCTCGCGGTAGTAGCGCGCCGCGGGGAAGTCACAGCACGAGCGCGCGCCGCCCATGATCTCCTCCCAATCCGGCTCGCCCGCCACGACGCGCTCCCACATCGGCAGCTGACCTTCGAGATCGCCGAGCAGATCGCGCATGTGCTGGCAGGGTGCGAAGCCGAGCTTCTCGAACGCCAGGAGGGTTGTCGTGGTCGCCGTCCGGGGAAGACCTGCGCCGATTACATCCATAGTTGCTCCTCTAGTCGCTCGCCGCACCTAACGTAACATCAGCCGGCGTGGCACGCTCGGCGGCCACCCGCCACAAACAGCTGGCGCTAGCGGCCGCGATCATCGGCTCGGGCGTCGGCATGCTCGACTCCTCGATCGTCAACATCGCGCTGCCGACGATCCAGCGCGACCTCGGCGGCGGCCTGGCAGCCCAGCAGTGGGTCGTGAACGCGTACCTGTTGACGCTTGGCTCGCTGATCCTCGTCGGCGGCTCGCTCGAGGATGTCTTCGGCGCGCGGCGCGTCTTCTCGCTCGGCGTCGGCGGCTTCGGCACGATATCAGTCCTTTGCGGCCTTGCACCGTCGATCGCTGCTCTCGTCGCGTTCCGGGCGCTCCAGGGCGTCGCCGGTGCGCTGCTCGTCCCCTCGTCGCTGGCGCTCATCGTCGCCGTCTTCCCCGAGCCCGAGCGCGGACGCGCCGTCGGCACGTGGACGGCCTTCACCACGGTCGCGATTGTGATTGCACCACTGCTGGGTGGAGGCCTGCTCGCGGTCGGCTCTTGGCGGCTGATCTTCTTCGTGAACGTGCCGTTGGTCGTGCTCTGTATCGCGCTGATCCGCGCGGCCGTGGCGCCAAACGACGTGGAGCAGCTGCCGCGGCGGCGGATTGACATTCCGGGCGCGCTGGCCTGCGTGCTCGGTTTGGGCGGCGTCGTCTTCGCACTGATCGAGCAACCGCGCCTCGGCTGGTCAAGCGCAGGCGTGATTGTCCCCCTGGTGGCCGGGGTCGCGTCGCTCGCCGCCTTCGTTCAACTCGAGCGTCGCGGTCGCGACCCGATGCTCCCGTCGGCATTGTTTGCGCGCCCGAACTTCAGCGCGGCGAACGTCGAGACGCTCGTCGTCTACGCGGGCCTCAGCGTGCTGGTCTTCTTCCTGACCCTGTACCTCCAGCAGGTCGCCGGATACGCGCCGATCGCGAGTGGGCTGGCACTGCTGCCGGTCACCTTCCTGATGTTCTTCGGGTCGCGCGCGGTGGGTGCGCTGTCGGCGAAGTACGGAGCACGTTTCTTCATGAGCGTCGGGCCTCTCACGGGCGCGGTCGGACTGGTCCTGCTGTTGCGTGTCGGTGCGAGCGCGAGCTATCTAACCGACGTGCTGCCCGCGATCGTCGCCTTCGGTGTCGGTCTTACCCTGACCGTTGCACCGCTCACGGCAACGGTGCTCGACAGCGTTTCGCCGTCGGAAGCGGGCATCGCATCCGCGGTCAACAACGCGGTCGCGCGTGTCGCGGGACTGGTCGCGACGGCCGCCGCCGGAAGCGTCCTCGCCGCGCGCTTCGCCGGTTCGCTCCACGCGCGCCTGCACGGGGTGGCGCTGAACGCCCCGGCTCGTAAAGCGGTGATAGCCGCCGAGCAGCTCACGCTCGGCCGCCCGCCGCTGCACGGCCTCAGTGCCCCAATCGCTCGCGCTATCAGCCATGCAGCAACGCTCGCGTCCGTCGCCACGTTTCATTTCGCGATGCTGATCGCCGCCTGCTTACTCGCGCTCGGCGGCGTCGTGGGCGCTGCCGCGATCCGGTCTCCCGGCGCCTCGCGCTCAGCCCGGCGCGACCGCGGTAGTGAAGCCGTCGAGCAGCGAATCGGGATGCACGAGGTCCACCCCGACGGGTAGGTAGAGGTAGCCCTTGGCACCGCTGCGGCGGTGCAGATGGCCGTACTGCCAGACGATCTTCTTCGTGTCACGGTCGATCACGATCACACGGCTGTCGTTGTCGTCGCTGACTAGCACGTCGCCGTTGGGGAGCACGATCGCCATCGACGGGTCAAACAGCTCGCGCTGGCCGAGCTTCGGCGCATAGTGCCAAATCAGCTTGCCGCGAGTGCTGAAGATCTCGACGCCGCCAGGCCTTGTGTGATCGACCGCGACGAGATCGCCCTGCGGCGTCATGTTCGTGGCGAAGGGCCGCTTGAAGCCGGGCACGGCGAACGTCGCCTTCAGCTTGCCGGTCGAATCGAGCAAGTCAACCGCGCCCGAAAGCTCGGTGATCACGAGCCCGCCTCCCCGCAGCGGGAAGGCGCTCACCGGGTCGTCGTAATGGTGCGGCGGGCTGTGCACGCAATGACCGACGTGCCCGAGGTTGTGCGCGTGGAAGTGGGATGGTGGGTGCAGGACCGACACGCGGCAGTTGCGGATGTCCGCGGCGACGATCGTGCCGTCGGAAAGCGTGATCGCAGTGCCCGGGTCGTGGACGTAGTCGGACTTAGAGCCGGGTCGGTCGTAGTGGCCGTAGCGGTACAAGACCTTCGGCTTGGCGACGCGGAGCTGCTCGACGATCGAGTGGCTCTCCTCCGTGATCGTGATCGTGTCGCCGGCGGCATCGAAGAACGCATAGTCGGGGTTGAACTGCGAGCCGTAGATCGACTTCACGCCGTAGCTCCAGACGATCTGGCCCTGTGGCGAGACGACGAGCAGCCGGCGTGCGCCCCAGTCGGCGATCAGCACGTTTGCGGGCAGCACCGACGGATCAGAGCCCTTCATCAGGTATGACGGGCCACGGCCGGGCGAGGTCGGCAGGACTGCGGCTGACTTCACTGGCGGCTTCGGTTTCGGTTTGCTCCCACCGCCGCCCACCTCGTCGACGATCAGGAGCACGGCAAGCGCCGCTACCGCGACCAGTATCAGCAGGCGGATCCGCCCGTTGCGCCGATGGCGGCTGTGGGCCGCGGCGCGCCGCGCTTGGATCTCCTCGTCCGAGCGCTCGAAGCCACTCGGCAAGACGTCTGTCGCCTGCTCTGCGAGCTGCTCCTCGAAGGTGATCGGGTCGCCGTGTTCGTCGAAGCGCCGCGGCTGCCAGTCGTCTTCCTCGCTCGGCAACTCGACCCCCTGCAACGGCTCGATGCCGTCTAGCGTGTCGCCGCCCTCGTCCTCGCCAGCCTCGCGGCTGGGCGCAGGAAGCGTGTCCTCGCCCTCGCCCTCGCCCTCGTGCTCGTGCTCGTGCTCGTGATCGGTCTCATCCCCGCTCCCGGCGTCGGCCTCATGCTCGGGCGCTTCGTGCTCGCCTTCCTCACCGCCGCTCGCCTCAGGCTCCGAGTCGGCGCCGAACGGAGTCCAGCCGCCCGTACGACGCCCCTCCTCACGCGCGCGCTTGTACTCCTCGAAGGACGGGATGCTCTCTCCCGCTCCCTCCCCGGATTCTTCGTCCCCGGGCGCGACGTCGTGCGGCCCCGTTGGCGGGAGATCGTCGGGAGGGCCGCCGCCCTCGCGGTCGTCGTCGTCAGACATCTCAGCCTGCCGCCGTGAGCATCCCCACGGCGTCCGTCGTCTGGTTACCGCTTAGGCCACCAGCGACGAAGATCGCATTCCCGACGCGAACGGCGGGGGCCTCGGCGCGTGTTCCGCCGCCGAGCGTGCCGGCATTGGCCACACGCCGCGTGATTGGATCGATCGAGTAGATCGTGTTGACCGGCGCCGGGACCAGGTTGCTAGCCGTCCCGCCCGGCGTCGCTCCTCCGATCACGTACGCGAGCTTACCCAGGCTCGCCCCGGAAGCGGCGTAGATGCCCGCTGGGAGATGCGTCTTCAGCGTGGTCACAGTCTGCGTCGCCGGATCGAAGACGTAGATCGCCCTGCTTGCCGTGTTGTTGGCGAGCAGGCCGCCGGCGATCACGACCCGGCCGTCGACCGCGGCGACCGCCGGGTAGAGCAGGGCCACGGGCAGCGTGCGCACGACCGCCGCATTCCCACCGGGATGCCAGCTGACGATCGTGTTCAGCGGCGCCCGGCCGTTGTCGCCGCCGACGATATAGGCGGTCGAGCCGACAACGGCGGCAGCGCAGCCATAGTTGTCGCTCGGCAGGTGGGCGATCTCGGTCACCGCCGTCCCGCTTGCCGGGTCGTAGCTGAGGATGCCGAGCTCCGGCACGGGCTTGGTGCGACTGCCGCTCGCGCCGCCGAAGACGTATTCATGGCTGCCGATCGTGACAGCGGCCGCCGCGAACAGCGAGACGGGAAGAGTGCCGACGATCTGCGTGCTGTGCGCGGTGATCGTGCCGATGCCGGAGGTGCCGACGTCCGAGCTGGCGAGGCCGCCGAGCAGCGAGAAGGCGGTCGTGCTGCCCGGCACCGGCGCGGCCGCGCTCGCGCGCGCGGGCTCGGGCAGCGAGGCGACGCGGGTGTATGTGAGCGGCGCGGAACTCTGCGGCAGTGAGGTCGACCCGGTCGACGCAGACCGCTTGGGCGGAGCCTTGGGACCGCCGCCACCGGATGTTGCTATGACGACGATTATCAGCACGATGAAGAGCAGCGCGCTGGCTGCGAGGTTGCGTCGACGCCGCCTGTAGACCGCGGCTTGGTTCCACATATGTGACCGCGGAGTGTCCCTGATCGAACGGCGGAGCGGAAGCTGTCATGAGGCGCTGAATGCTCGCTTGCGTACCGCTCCCGACCATGCGAACATACGTTCGCATGGTCGGCTGCCTCCTGATCCCTCGTTTCGAGCTGACTGTAGCGATTGGCGGCGCTGCAGGAATCGCTGGACGGCGTCTCGCAATCGCCCCCCAGACCAGCTCCACTCCGATCGGCGAAGTCTCCGGAGCAGCCGAAGCCTTCAGCGTACGCAAGGGCATGACGCTCAGTGAAGCGCTCGCTCGCTGCCCGGATCTCGAGCTCGTGAGCGCCGATCCAATAGCTGTCGCCGGCGCTTGGGAGCAGACGCTACGCACGCTCGAGCAGATCGGCGCAGCCGTCGAGTCAGCGCATCCGGGAACGGCCTACTTCGCGCTCGACGGGCTGCGCGGGATCCATGGTGGCAGCGACGAGCTCGTGCTCGCAGCCGCTCGGCGCTCGCTCGACCGGCCGGGCAAGCTCGCCGCCGCACCCACGCGCTTCTGCGCGCTTGCCGCGGCGCGCGCCGCGCGCGCTCGCCGCGCGCTGATCGTTCGCTCGAGCGCCCGCGAATACCTGGCTGGGACATCCGTCGCGCTGCTGGAAGCGCGCGAGCAAACGGCACCGCTGGTCGTCACGCTCGAGCGACTTGGGATCGCAACGCTCGGCCAGCTGGCAGCGCTCTCGCGCGCATCGGTCGCCGACCGCTTCGGAGTCCGCGGCATCGAAGCGCACCGCCTCGCCAGCGGCGAGGATGACCCGCCCCGGCCACGCCTGGTCACGGAGCCGCTGCGCGAGCGTTTCGAGCTGCCCGAGAGTGCGAGCGGGCCCGCGCTGGCATACGCCCTCGGCGTATTGATCGACCGCCTGCTTGCGCACCCCGAGCGTCGTGGGCGCACGCTGCGCGCCGCAATGCTCAGCGCCCGGCTGTCGGGGGGCGGCAGCTGGCAGACCTCGGTCACCTTCCGCGAGCCCCTGGCAGATCCCGTGCGGATGCGCCTCGCGCTCACGCCTCGACTCGCGCTCCTGCCGGCGCCGGCCGAGGAGATCGAGCTCTACGCCGAGCGCTTCGGTGCGTCTTGCGGCGACCAGTACGCGCTCTTCGACAGGCCCACCCAACGTCGCCGTGCGCGCTTACGCGAAGCGATCGGGCAGCTGCGCATCGCAGCAGGCGCCGACGGCGCACTGCGCGTCTGCTGGGCAGAGGTTGCTTCGCGCGTCCCGGAACGCCGCGCGATCCTGACGCCATTCGATCTATGAGCGCTCCGCGTCGCTTTGCAACCGCGCGCGCGGCGCGCGTGCGGGCGACCGCCGCCGGCCGTCCGCTCGCCGTCGACGGTGAGCCGGTCGCACACGTGCGCGAATCGTGGCTCGTCGAGGATCGCTGGTGGACCGAGCAGCCACTTCGCCGCCGCTACTGGGAGCTCGTCGGCGAGTCCGGGCGCAACCTCGTCGTCTACCACGACCTCGCCAGCGGCGGCTGGCTGCGCCAGCGGTGAGCCGCCCGGCATTGGCCCCATGTACACCGAACTTCACTGTCATTCCGCCTACTCGTTCCTCGACGGCGCCTCGCTGCCGGAGGAGCTCGTCGCTGCTGCGCTCGATCTCGGCTACAGCGCGCTCGCGCTGACAGACCACGACGGCGTCTACGGTTCGATGGAGTTCGCCCAGGCCGCGCACGGACTGGGCCTGCACGCGATTCACGGCGCCGAGGTGAGCCTCGACGACGGCCGCCACCTGACGCTGCTCGTCGCCGCAGAGCACGGCTGGCGCAACCTCTGCCGCCTGCTCACGAAGGCCCACGCGCAGACGAGAATCCGTCCGCGCGATCCCACCCCACCCCAGGTCTCGCTCGCCACGGTCTGCGAGCACGCGGACGGCCTCGTCTGCTTGAGCGGCTGCGCCGAGCGCGGCATCCACGACCTCGCGGGCTTGCGTCTGCTCTGCGAAGCCTTCGGCGGCGAGCGGCTCTACGTCGAGCTCCAACGCCCCTTCCTGGCCGATGACAGATCGCGCAACGCGATGCTCGCCGGCCGCGCGCGCCAGCTCCGCCTGCGCTGCGTGGCAACCGGCAACGTCCACGCCCACGTTCCTACGCGCGCACCGCTCCAGGACGCCTTCGTCGCGCTGCGCCACCATCAGACGCTCGAATCGAGCGAGCCGCTGCGCCGGCCGAACTCGAGCCACGTACTCGCATCGCCACAGGCGATGGCGGCGCGCTTCGCCGACCATCTCGAGGCGGTCGAGCAGACCGCCGCGCTGGCCGAGCAGCTCCAGTTCGATCTCACGAGCGACCTCGGCTATCGCTATCCGGGGGTCGAGGATGAGACGGCCGGCCGGCGCCTCGCCGAGCTGTGCGACGTGCGCCTGCATGAGCGCTACGCGGCCGGCGCGCTGGACGAGGCGCGCGCCCGACTCGATGAGGAACTGCGTGTGATCGAGGGGCTGAAGCTCTCCGGCTTCTTCTTGCTCCATCACGAGATCCTCGAGCTCTCGCGCGAGGTCGCGGCCGAGATCCGCGGCCCGGACTCGGCGCGCGCGCTGCTGCCGCCAGGACGCGGCCGCGGCTCCTCCGTCTCCTCGATCGTCTGCTATTTGACCGGCCTTTCGCACATCGACCCGCTCGCGAGCGGCCTCGCGATGGGGCGCTTCCTCAACCCCGAGCTCACCTCGCTGCCGGACATCGACCTCGACTTTCCGCGCGACATCCGCGAGGAGCTGATCCGTCGCGTCCACGATCGTTACGGCCGCGATCGCGCGGCGCTCGTCGCGACCTTCCCGAGCTACCGGGCGCGTGGCGCGATCCGCGAGCTCGGCAAGGCGCTCGGCCTACCGCCCGGCGAGATCGAGCGCGCCGCCCGCGGCGCGGACAGCTATGGCCGCAACATCGACAGCACACTCGGCGAGCATCGTGAAAGTGGACGCTGGGCCTGGCTCGAGCGGCTCGCCAGCGAGGCGCTCGGCTTGCCGCGCCACATCTCCCAGCACCCGGGAGGGATGATCGTCGCGACGCGTCCATTGATCGACTGCTGCCCGGTCGTCCCGGCGGCGATGGCGGGACGCCAGCTCGTGCAGTGGGACAAGGACTCATGTGCCGACGCGGGGTTCCTCAAGATCGATCTGCTCGGCCTCGGGATGCTCTCCGCGGTCGAACGCTGCGTCGAGCTGATCGCGCGAACCCGCGGCGAGCGGATCGACCTCTCGCGGATCCCCTTCGATGATCCCGCCACCTATGCCGCGATCCAGTCGGCGGAGACGACCGGCGTCTTCCAGATCGAGAGCCGCGCGCAGATGCAGTCGTTGCGCCGCACCCGCCCCGCGAACCTCGAGGAGGTCGCGATCCAGGTCGCGATCATCCGTCCCGGGCCGATCCAGGGTGGTGCCGTGAACCCCTACATCGAGCGCCGCCAGCGGCTGCGCGAAGACCCCACCTACGAGCCACCGTGCCTTCACCCGTCGCTGATCGAGGTGCTGCGCGAGACGCTCGGGACGATCATCTTCCAGGACCAGGTGATCGAGGTCGCGCAGGCGTTCGCCGGCTTCGGGCCCGGCGAAGCCGACGGCCTGCGCCGCGCGATGAGCCGCAAGCGCGCATCGATCGCGATCGAGCGCTATCACGAGCGCTTCATCGCCGGCGCCCGCGCGCATGTCGGCGCTGGTCGCGAAGTGGCCCAGCGAGTTTGGGAGATGATCTCGGGCTTCGCGGGCTTCGGTTTTCCGAAGGCGCACAGCGCCGCGTTCGGACTGCTCGCCTACCAGTCGAGCTGGCTGCGCGTCCACTACGGCCCCGAGTTCCTCTGCGCGCTGCTCAACGAGCAGCCGATGGGCTTCTACCCGCCGGATAGCCTCGCCCACGAGGCACAGCGCCGCGGCATCCAGCTGCGCACGGTCGAGATCAACGCGTCTCGCGCGGAGTGCACGCTCGAGCCTGACCAAGCGGTTCGCGTCGGCCTCGGCTACGTGCGCGGCGTGCACACGGACGAGGTCGCCCAGCTCGTCGCGGCACGCGAGTCGCAGGGTCCGTTCAGCTCGCTCTCCGAGCTGCTCGCGCGCGTCCCGGCAGCCCGACCATCGCTCGAGCAGCTCGCCTGGTCCGGCGCCTGCGACGCGCTCGCCGGTGGACGTCGCGAAGCGCTCTGGGAACTCGGCGTCGGTCTCGGCGCGCGTCACACGCCCGGCGGCACCCAGCTCGCGCTAGCGCTCAACGCAGGGACACTGCCGGCGCTGCCGCCGCTCGGGCGCTGGGAGCGCTTGCTCGCCAACTACGCCACGAGCGGCATGACGCTTGACGATCACGCGCTCGCGATCCTGCGCCCGCGCCTCGCCGGGGTCATCGTGAGCAGCGGGCTCGAGCGTGAGCGCCACGGGTCGGAGGTCGCGGTTGCGGGGATCGTCGTCGCACGCCAGCGCCCGGAGACCGCGAGCGGCGTCGTCTTCATGCTGATCGAAGACGAGCACGGCACGATCAACCTGATCGTGCCCCCCGCCCTCTACGCGCGCCGGCGCCACATCGTCCGCGCCGAGCCGCTCGTCCTCGCCCGCGGTCGCCTCGAGCGCCCACCCGCCGGCGGCGGGACGATCAACGTGCTCGTGCGCGAGCTACGCACGCTCGACGACGAACTGACTCCCGGGCAGGCCGAGCACGCAGCACAGCTGCATCGCCTGCCCGCGCGCCTGCCCCCCGCAACGGGGAGCGAGGTCGACTCGCCGGCCCTCGAGCGCGATGCCGCCGGCGACCTGCGCGCGGTCGCACCGCCAGTCCAAAGCTTCGCCTCGGGCCGGCGACGCTAGAAGCCGTACTCGATTGGTTGCCGCGCGCGGTCGGACACGAGCAGCAGCAGCGCGAGCAGGACGAAGTTCATCACGACCGACGATCCGCCGTAGGCGACAAACGGAAGCGTCACCCCCGTCAGCGGGATCAGATCCGTGACGCCGCCGACGATCACGAAGACCTGTAGCGCGACGATGAACGCGAGACCTGTCGCCAAGAGCTTCGAGAACGAGTCGCGCGCGAGAGTCGCGATCTTCAGACCGCGCGCGACGAAGAGCACGTACACGACGAGCAGGCCGGTAGCGCCGAGCAGGCCCGTTTCGTTGGTGATGACCGAGTAGATCATGTCGCTTTGGGGGATCGGCACGAGCGAAGGCGCGAGCGACTGGGCGAAACCGATGCCGACGATCCCGCCGTCGGCCTGCGAGAAAAGGCCCTGCGCGAGCTGGAAGCTGCCACCGCCCGCGTGGTAGAGAGACGGCTCGAACGGGTGCTCCCAGTCCAGCACGCGCGCGTAGATATGCGAGACGTGCGTCCCCAGGTAATAAGCGCCGGCCGCGAACAGGATGAGCCCCACGATCGGGAACGAGAGACGTCCCGTCGCGACGTAGAGGATTGCCAGGAACGCGCCGAAGAACATCAGTGAGGTGCCGATCTCGCGCGTGACGAGCAGCATCGCCATCGCTGAGCCCCAGACGAGCAACAGCGGCCCGAACTGCTTCATCGGCGGCAGTGTGATGCCGAGGATCCGGTTGCCCGCCGTCACGAGCAGCTGACGGTTGTCGCGCAGGTAGGAGGCGAGGAAGACGACGATCGCGATCTTCGCGAACTCCGATGGCTCGAACGAGAGCGAGCCGACGTGGACGCTGAGGTAGGCGCCGTTGACCTGCTGCCCGATCACGGGCAGGCGCGGGAGGAACAGCGCGACGACGCCGGCGATCGCGATCAGGTAGCGGTAGTTCTCGAGCTGCATGTAGCGACCATCGCGCAGCGCGACGATCGTCACCGTGAAACAGACGAGACCGACCGCGAGCCACTCCCCCTGCTGACGGGCGACGCCGGCGTATGCGGACGCGCCGTTGATGCTGATCGCGTAGAGCTCGACGATGCCGACGCTCGCGAGCACGGCGGCGAGCGGGAACAGATATGGATCGGCATGCGGCGTCACGCGGCGAATCACGATGTGGGTCGCGAGGCACAGCGCGAGGAAGGCGCCGCCGTAGGTCAGCGACGTGGCAGAGACCTTGTTCTGTGTCTGGATGAAGATCGCCGTGAAGCCGGCGGTGACGAGCAGCGCCGACGGGATCAGCCCGAGCAGCTCCCGATTGCGCGGTCCCAGCATTTAGTGGCTCCCGCCGGAAATACTGTCGCACCGAGAGTCGTCACCGGCGGGTGGCTGGCGAGAACGCAGGAGGCGTGGCGCAGCAGCGCTGCGCGAGCCGACGAGGACGAAGCCAGACGCCGCCGGGGGCGGCTCGAATGCAACCGTATTTCCGGCGGGGGCCACTTAGCCTCGCACCGCGTCCAGTGCCTCGTTGACGAGCGCATCGGCGCGGGCGTTCTGCTCGCGACGCACGCTGCGAATCGACCAACGCTCGAATCCCTGTAGCGCTGCCCGTGCCTCGCTGAACAGCGGAATCATCGCCGGATGCTTGACCTTGTAAGCGCCGTTGAGCTGCTTTGCGACGAGCTCCGAGTCGTTGATCAGCTCGACCTCGGTCGCCCCGAGCGCTTTCGCGCGCCGCAGCGCGAGCAGCACGGCGCGGTACTCCGCGACGTTGTTGGTGGCCTCGCCGAGCAACTCCGTCGCCTCGTCGAGCAGCTCACCGGTCTCACTCGCGATGCTCGCGGCGGCCGCCGCCGGCCCGGGATTCCCCCGCGCGCCGCCGTCGACGTGGATCACGAGCTTCACGCAGCGTCGGCTGGCAGCTCGCCGCGCAGGGCGGGCAGGTCACCGCAAACGCGCCGGCGGCGCCGGTCGCGCACGATCCGCTTGTCGAGCGCAGGACGGTATGAGTGCTGCCCGCGGCGCTCGCTGAAGCGCCGATCGACAATCACCGCGATCTCCGGCTCCTGCGCGTAGTAGCTACGCAGCCGCTCGAACAGCTCCCCCTCGAGCTCCCGTGGAACGACGCAGTAGTACATCGCGCTCACCTTAGCGCGAGCCTGCCGGCCTCGTCAGCACTGACGTTTGCCGGCGGAAGCTCGCGACCAAGCTCGTCGTGCTCGTATCCCTGCCCGCTCTGACGGACGACTCCATTTTCGAAGTCCACCTCGAACCGGTACCAGCGCAGCTCCCACACGACGGTGATCTCGACGAGCGGATCGCCCCCGAGCGCACGCGCGTGCACATTCGGTGCTCCGAGCGAGTGCAGCACCCCCGCGATGGTCCTTGCGTGCTCGCTGGCGTTGAACATCCCGAGCGCGCGCGCGATCTGTGCATCCGCAGCGCTCGGCACGGCTTGAACGTGATGCGGGAGGTCATCGACCACCGCCGCTTGCGCGCTCGCGGACTCCCTCGCGACCTCGCTTGCGCGCCGCGTCCGCAGGCGCGCGACCAGCGAGCGCGCCCGCTCGGCGTGAGCCGCCGGCGCGCTCTCCGCGAGGTGCGTCCCCTCGCGCAGCCAGCCCTGCCGATGCGCCCGTCCCGTGCACAGGTCGCAGACCATGTGCACCGTCTGGCCGTCATAGAACCGGACCGGATACTCCCCCCGCAACAGGCTGCGCTGGCAGATGTCGCACGCCACGGGCTCCCAGCGCAACTTCAACTCACGCGTCGCCACTCCCCCACCCTATCTCGAAAATTCGCGGCCGCCAGCAGAGTCGGGCGCGCGAAGCCGGTGAGCCCTACCCGGCCGGGACCGCAGCCTCTTGCGCGGCAGCCTCCAGCACTTTTGACACGAGGTGGCTCGGAACTTCCTCGTAGCGCAAGAACTCCATCGTGTAGTCGCCTTGTCCCCCCGTCAATGAGCGCAGCTCGGGCGCGTATCCGAGCAGCTCCGCCATCGGCACCTCGGCCTTCACCTCCGTCATCGTGCCGGCCGGCTCCATCCCCTGCGGGCGCCCGCGACGCGAGTTGAGATCGCCGATCACATCGCCGACGCTCTCCTCCGGGATCGACAGCGTCACGAGCATGACGGGCTCGAGCAGCACGGGGTTGGCCTGCTCGAGCGCCTGCTTGACCGCGAGCGAGCCGGCGAGCTTGAAGGCGAGCTCCGAGGAGTCGACGGTGTGGAAAGAGCCGTCGAACAGCCTGACGCGAACGTCCTTGACCGGGTAGCCGGCGAGCACGCCGTGGTCGAGCGCTTCACGCGCTCCCTTCTCGACCGCCGGGATGAACGAGCGCGGAATCGCGCCGCCCTTGATCACATCGACGAACTCGAAGCCGGCGCCGGGCTCGAGCGGCTCGATCTCCAGATGACAGTCCCCGAACTGGCCGCGACCGCCCGACTGCTTCTTGTGCCGGCCGTGGGCCTTCGCCGAGCGGCGGATCGTCTCCATGTACGGGACGCGCGGCGGCTTGAGCGTCACTTCGGCGCCGAAGCGCGAGCGCAGGCGATCGACGATCACCTCGACGTGGATCTGCGACAGGCCGGCGACAATCTGCTCGCCCGTCTGGGGATCGCGGTGCAGGTCGATCGTCGGGTCCTCCTCCTGCAGACGGCGCAGCGCGGTGAAGACCTTGTCCTCGTCGCCCTTGTTCTTCGGCTCGATGGCGAAGGCCATGACGGGCGCCGGCAGGGCGTCGGCGGGCATCCTGATCGGCTCATCGCGCGCCGCCAGCCAGTCCCCGGCGCGAGTCTCCTTGAGCTTCGCCACGGCGCCGATGTCGCCGGCGCCAAGCTCCTCGACGGCTGTGGTGCCCTTGCCGTTGGATACGGCAAGCTGACCGATCCGCTCCTTCTGGTGGGTGCGCGTGTTGAGCAGTTGCGTGTCGTGGCGCATGACGCCCTGATAGACGCGGAACATGTTTATCCGGCCGGCGTAGGGGTCGGCACGCGTCTTGAACACGTACGCGAAGAGCTCCTTGGACTCATCCGGCTCGAGCGTCACTTCATCGGTCTCGAACGCGCCGTGCTCGACAGGCGAGGGCAGGTCTTCGACGATTGCATCGAGCAGGCGGTTGGTGCCGAGGTTGCGGATCGCGACGCCGCAGACCACGGGGAAGATCGAGCCGTGGTTGGTGCCTCGCCGCAGCGCATCGACGATCTCCTCGTGCGATATCTCGCTGCCCTCGAGGTAGCGCTCCATCAGCTCGTCGGAAACCTCGGCGACCTCGTCCATCAACTTCTCGCGGTACTCCTCGGCGCGCGGACGCGCTTCGTCGGGGATCGGGACCTCGGTTGCGTTCCCGCGCGTGGCCTGCGGATACGCGTAGGCGCGCATATCGACCAGGTCGATGAGGCCCGAGATCTCGTGCTCGCTGCCAATCGGGATCTCGGTCGCGACAACGTGCTGGCCGAACGCGGCCTTCAGCGAGTCGAGCGTGCGAAAGAAGTCGGCACGTTCGCGGTCGAGCATGTTCACGTACAGCAGGCGCGCGATGTCGTGCTGCGCGGCAACCTTCCAAAGGCGACTCGTAGTGATTTCGACTCCCATCACCGCATTCACTACGAAGACCGCCGATTCGCACACGCGCAGCGCCCCGAGCGCGTCGGCAACGAAGCTCGGCTCGCCCGGCGCGTCGATCACGTTCACCTTGCGCCCTGCCCACTCGAACGACGCGAGCGACGCGGAGATCGACATCTGGCGCGCCTGCTCGTCGGGATCGATGTCCGAAGCCGTGCTGCCGTCGCCGACGCTCCCGAGACGCGCCAGGACCCCGGCCTCGAACAGCAGCGCCTCGTTCAGCGAGGTCTTGCCGGAGCCGCGGTGACCGACCAGCGCGACGTTTCGGATTCCTTCCGCGTGGTGACGCATGCCTGTTCTCCTCTCTACGCTCCGCGCACCTTAGCGCGAAACGCCGGCCCGCCGAGAGCGTTCAGCGGAACTGTGAGAAGCTGCCGCGCAGGCCGAGAACGGCCTTCGTGTGGAGCTGGGACACCCGCGACTCACTGACCCTGAGCACCTCGCCGATCTCGCGCAGCGTCAGGTTCTCGTAGTAGTAGAGCGCGATCACGAGCTTCTCCCGCTCGGGCAGCCGGTCCACAGCTTCAGCGACCCGGTCGCGCAATTCGTTCTGATCGACAATGCGCTCCGGATCGACCGCGCCCGGGTCGCGCAGCGTGTCGAGCAGCGAGATCGAGTCTCCGCTCGAGTCCGACGAGCTCCACAGCTCGTCGAGGGCGCTGATCGACGTGTTCGCGATCTCCAGCAGCGCGTCGCGGAAATCCTCGATCGACAGCTCGAGCTCGGCCGCGAGCTCCTCCTCGGTCGGTGCGCGCTGAAGCTTGGCCTCGAGCTTGACGTGGGCGCGCTCGATCTGACGCGCACGGGCCCTGACCGACCGCGGAACCCAGTCCAGTGCCCGCAGCTCGTCGAGGATCGCACCCTTGATGCGCGTGATCGCGTAGGTCTCGAAGCGGACGTCGCGGCTCGTGTCGAAACGCTCGATCGCCGCGATCAGGCCGCCAAGACCGTAGGAGATGAGGTCCGCCTCGTCGATGTGGGCCGGCAGTCCGGCGCCCATCCGCCCGGCCACGTACTTGACGAGCGGCGAGTACGCGACGACGAGGCGTTCGCGGGCGCGCTGGTCCCCGTCGGTCTTGTATCGCCGCCACAGATCGCGGAGCTCGACCGCTTTCACGTTCGACTGCACGGATGCTCCAGCGCCTTAGGCTCGCGGATGACTGCTCGTGTAAGCCCGCTTCAAGCGGCCCGACTCTACCCGAGTGTAAACCTGAGTTGTGGAGATGCTCGAGTGGCCGAGCATCTCCTGAATCGCGCGCAGGTCGCCGCCGCCGTCAAGCAGGTGCGTGGCGAAGGAGTGGCGCAGCACGTGCGGGTGAACCGTGCCGCCCAACCCCGCACGAAGCGAGCAGGCGCGCAGCCTCCGGCGCACATCCGAGGTCGACAGGCGGCGGCCGGTCTTCGAGAGGAAGAGCGCCTCCTCCGCCGGATCGCCAGCCAGCGCGTGGCGACCGCGGTCGACGTAGCGGGAGATCGCAGCGAGAGCCGGTTCGCCCACCGGGACAAAGCGCGTCTTGCCTCCCTTGCCCTCGACGCGGACGCGCTCCCCATCGAAGTCGATCGCGCCGACACTCACGTCGACAAGCTCCTCGGCGCGCAAGCCGGATGCGTAGGCAAGCTCGAACATCGCGCGGTCGCGCAGCTCGAGCGGCGTCGCAGCGGAGATCGCGTCGAGCAAAGTGCCGAGCTGCGCGCTGGTCAGCACATGCGGCAGCGTGCGCGGGCGCTTGGGCAGCGTCATCAGCTCGGCCGGGCTTTGATCGATCTCGCCTCGCTCGCGCAGCACCCGGTAGAGCGCGCGCAGTGAGGCGATCTTGCGCGCAAGCGAGCTGGCTTTCAGCGACGCCTGAGAGAGCGACGCGGCGTAACGACGCAGGTCCCGCACGTCGACCGCTGTCGGCTCGAGGGTGCGCCCGGAGCACCACTGCGCGAACTGCTCGACGTCGGCACCGTAGGCCCGCCGCGTCTTCTCCGCGGCGGCGCGTCCGCGCAGGTCGTCGTCGAGCACGCGCAGCGCACGTGTCCAGGCCTCCGATAGCTCGATCGCCTCCGCGGCAGCTCCTCGCATCGCTTCTAGGTTCGGCGCGCGTGACGCGGCGCCTGCCCCAGTCGTAGATCGCTGTCGGGTGACGGCGCCTGCAACGCCTGTCGCCTCGCTACCTAGAATGGTCCGCCTGAGCAAGAACAGTTTCCAATCCACGAATCCGGGCCGCGATGTCCAGCGCGTCGGCACCGCACGGTTCCTCGGCGAGGACGTGGCGAAGATCCACGATCCCGTCTGGGGAGTCACGGGGAGCCTCGGCGACAGCCAGTGCTATCTCGGCGTCATGGCCAAAGTAGCGGCCGTGCAGAGCGCGCTGTCCAAGCGCGTGCGTGACGAGGATCTCGCGGTCCGCCTGATCGCGCCGGCGTACACGATCGGCGTTTCGGACGGCCAGCTCAACGGTACGCCCGGGATGCGCTTCTCCCTGATCGGTCGCGAGCTCGTCAACGAGAGCATCGACCTGCACCTGAACGCCAACGCCGTCGCCGGGCTGATCGCCGTGGTCGCCTGCGACAAGCCCCCGGTCGGTACGCTCGCCGCGATCCTCGAGCACAACGCACCGGCGGTGCTGCTCTCCGACGGATCGATCCGGCCCGGGTCCGACCCACTTACAGGCGAGCGGATCGACCTGGTGACGGGCTTCCAGTTCGCCAGCGATCCGGTACCCGAAACCCGCGCCCGGATCGCGTTGCATGCCTGCCCGGGTCAGGGAAGCTGCGGCGGCATGTTCACCTACAACACGATGCAGACCTTCATCGCCGTGCTCGGGATGGAGCCGCTGCAGATGGTCGCGCCCGCATCGGAGGACCCGCGCCGCACGGCCGAGTTCCCCGATCAGCTCGTCGACTGCCTGGTCGCGATGACGCAAGCCGGGATCACCCCGCGCGACATCGTCACGCCCGCGTCGCTGCGCAACGCCTTGGCCGTCGCGATCGCGATGGGCGGATCGACCAACGTTGTCCTGCACAGCGTTGAGATCGCCCGCGCCGCCGGGCTCGACCTCTGGCAGGACGTCCTCAGCCAGAGCGACTTCAACCAGCTTTCGCGACGACTGCCGGTGCTCGTCAACATGCGTCCGTTCGGCTTCTACTCGATGGTTGACATTGACGCCAAGGGCGGCCTGCAGGTGATCGTCAAGGAGCTGCTGGACGCGGGCCTACTTGACGGCGAAACAATCACCTGCACCGGCGAGACGCTTGCCGGGCAGGTTCGGCGGCTCGATCCGCCGGCGCCCGACGGGGACGTCATCCATTCGGTCGGCAAGCCATTCAAGGACACCGGCGGGTTGCGTCTGCTGCGCGGCAACCTGGCGCCCGACGGCGGAGCGGTTTTGAAGATCGCCGGGCTCGAGGGAGGGCTCGAGGATGGCGTCTTCCGTGGCCGGGCACGGGTGTTCGACGGCGAGCGCCAGCTGATCGACGCGCTCGAGCGGGATGCCGACTCCTTCGCCGACCGCGACATGGTCGTGATCCGCTACGAGGGCCCACGCGGAGCGCCCGGGATGCCCGAGCTGCTCGACCCGACGTCGCGGATCACGGCCCTCTGCCGCCAGCGCCACATCACGATCGCACTGATGACCGACGCGCGCTTCTCGGGCGGGTCGGTCGGGCTCGTGATCGGCCACGTCGCGCCCGAAGCGGCCCTCGGCGGCCCGATCGCAGTGATCGAGGACGGCGATTCGCTCGTCATCGATGTCAACGCGGACCGCATGGATTGCCTCGAGCTTGATGACGAGAGCGAGTCAGCGCGACGGGCAGCGGCATGGCAGGCGGCGGCCAACGCGAACGGTGGCGTCCACCCCAGCGTGACGCCGGTCGCGAGCCGCATGCTCAGGCGAATGCGTGCGTCCGCGCGACCGGCCCTGCTCGGCGCCGGCATCACAACCGACCACTGACGGCCGCGGTCGCGGCCCCGATGCCCGGCGCCCGCGCCCGGCCCTGTGAGTGGTACGCGACGCCGCTTACAGTTCGAAGTTAGCGGCGGCGTACGCGAGCGCGGCAGTCCAAGAGCCCAGCGTGCCGGAGAAGGTGAGCGGCACGACGAAGTAAAGCCCGGCGAAGCCCGCCGGCGCGGCGCTTGCCTCCTGCGCGGCGATCGTGACCGTCGTCGAGTACGCGGCCGTTGGCACCGCCGGCGACCAGCTCGTCGCGAGCGGCCTGAGATCCGACTCGGCGAGCGCCGGGCAGTTGCCCGTGCCGTTCGGGAAGAGGCAGGACGTCGCGCCGTTGTTGGCGGCCTGCACCGACATCTCGATGGCGCCGGCGTCGGTCGGCGCGCTGGCCGCGTCGCCTAGCGTCCAGTACTGGGTCGCCAAGAGCGACGACGTTATCTCGCTCGTCGTCTGGGCCTGCGTACTCTCGCCGTAGAGCGTAGTCACGGTCCCGGATGAGAGGGTCGAAGGGATCACAGCGACGTCGGCCAGCTCGCCGTCCCAATAGAGATCGCTCGGCGCGTCCGACCATTCCGGGATGGAGCTGTAGCCGAGCACCCAGTACCCGTTGTAGGTCGGGGCGGCGGAGCCGCTCGGGCCGGGCACCCCGGCCGCGTTGTCCACGTAGAGTGTCACCAATGTCGGAGTGAACGACGCAACCACAAGATGCCAGGCGTTGTTGTCGTACGTCGCGGCGGACTTGGCCTCCACATCCTGGCTTCCGTTCCAGAACCCCGCGACGATGTTGCCGGAGTTGTCCATCCAGATCATGCGGTCGTGGTTTGCTCCGGTTCCGTTCTGCGCGCTGTTGAAGCCGACGATCATGCCGCCCGTCGAGTGACTCGGGGCCTTGAACCAGGCGACGAGGGAGAAACTGCTGGGGCTCGCGAGCTGATTCGAGGTCTCGAGAAAGCCGCTCGAGCCGGTGAACGCGCCGGCAAAGCTGGAGCTGTAGTTCCCGGCGGCCCCGAGCGTCACGGTGCTGCCGACCGCCGTCGCGTCGTCGTTCTTGCCGGAGTAGTCGGGCACGACCTGGAAGAACGGCCAGTTCTCGCTTTCGGTGGTGCCGCTGTCGGTCAGCGGCCAGTAGTAGGTGGGCGAGTCGGCGAGCATCTGAGTCTCGAACGCGCTCGCGCTCGTCTCTTGGTCGAGGGTCGAGATCTGGCCCCCGGTGCCGCCGGTCAGGGCGGATGGGAAGAACGCGGCGTGCGCGATGTCGCCGGTCCAGTAGAGGTCGGTCGGCGCGTCGGACCAGCTCGCCTCATTGGAGTAACCGATCAGCCAATAGCCGCCGCCAGCACCACCGCTCGTGCCGCTTGCGTTGGTCGTGATGAGACTGCCGTCGATGTAGAGCTTCAGGCCGCCCGAGCTGACTGTCGCGACGAGCAGGTGCCAGTTCCCATCGTTATAGCTCGCGCTGCTCGTCGCCTCCTGGGCCGCGCCGGCCCAGGTGCCAACGACGATCTTGCCACTGTTGTCCATCCACACGAGCGGATCGTGCGACGGGCCGCCTCCAGCCTGCGCGCTGTCGAAGCTCATGATCCCGCCGCCGGTGCTAAGACCTTTCGGGGCCCGGAACCACACGGCCAGGCTGAAGCTCGAGGGCAGCGCCGAGTTGCTCGTCGCCGTCTCGACGTAGGCGTTGCTCGCCCCGTCGAAGTACATCGATCCGCTGCCGCTGATCGGTCCGCTGTCGATCTGGCTGACGCCGCCCTGCGGTGTACCGAGGTTGTTGTTGGTCGAGATGTCCGGGAGCTTGGCGATCGCCGGTAGGTTCGTCGTCCTCGACGCGCTCTGTAGCGGCCAGAACTGGCTCGGGGTGTCGGCCAGCGCGCGCGTCTCGAAGCTCGACTCGCTGCCGGAGCCGCTGTTGTAAAGCGTGGTGACCTGCGACTGGATTAGCGCGGACGGGAACACTGCGACCTCGGCGAGCGAGCCGTTCAGGTACAGGCTTGAAGGCACCGGTGACCAGGCGCCGCCTGTCTCGTACTCGTATCCGATCGTCCACCAGCCTGCGTAATTCTGACCAGAGGTCGCGGCGGAGTTCGTCCCCACTGACGTGCCGTCGACGTAGATCGTGAGTCCGCTCGATGAGCTGAACGAGGCAACGACGAAGTGCCAGCTACCGTTGTTGTAGGTTCCGTTGCCGTTCGGTCCGGAGGTCGAGCCGGCGCTCGTGGCGATCTCCGTTTGGCCGCCCGTCGTGTACTCGCCCGCACAGATGTGCCCCGAGTTGTCCATCCAGAGCTTGCGATCCACATCGCTTGCCGCGCCGATCCCTTGCAGGTTCTGGAAGCCGATGATGCCGCCGCCGCTCGAGTAGCCATTAGCGACCTTGAACCAAGCCGCGAGCGTGTAACTCGGCCCGGGGTCGTTGACCTCCTGCTCTGTCTCGAGCACCCCGTTCGACCCGTTGAAGGCGGCCGCGCTCGCGCTCAGCGGGCCGCTCGCACCGAACGTGACGCCGTCGAGCGGGAATGCGTCATCACCGTTACCCGAGGCATCCGGCGCCACCTCGGTGCCGGGGCCGGCGCCTGTCGCGAGGGTGGCTCCGGACGGGCCGGTCGTGCCGACGCTCGCGAAGGTCGTCGCGAGCGAGCTGGACGAGCTGCTCGACAGCTCGCTCGCCGGAAGAGCGCTGCCTGAACACGACGACGTATCGCTCGTGAACGGCGTGTTCGTCCCGCCCGTTGACGTGCAGGTGGTGCCGCCTGACGGGGTCGTCGTCAAGACGAGCGAGCCCGCAGTGTTCGTGCCGTGACCAGTGATCACGCCGGTGAGCGCGCCGAGCGTCGGCGTCGCGCTGGCAACCACGAGCAGCGGCAAACTGACCAGAACGAGCCGGCGAATCGTCCGGCGCGACGGTCGGCGAATGCTCGGCCTGCCCGGTAGTTCGCGCAGCATCGTCTACCGGCTCACCGTCCGCGGCAAAGACGTGAGCTGAAATCGCTCGACGGTCGAGCTCACGGGCTCGGGCGCGCCAGAGCGCCGATCCGCGCTGACCCCGGCGCTTAGCGCGGGTACCAATGCGAAGAGGGCGAGCAGGGTCCAGTCGCCGGTACTCAGCGCGGGGTGGGCCGAGAGGTGCGCGAGTGCCTTGCCCCCGGCCGCTGCCGTGATCGTGATCGCGTGTCCAGGGGCGAGCAGGGCGTGCGTAGAGCGCAGCGCCACGTTGAGCGGCACGAGGCCCCCGTTAACGAGGTGCGCGAAGAACCGGCCGTGGCTCTGACCGGCGCTGACGAGGCTGACGCGCACGAAGGGCCGCAGGATGAGCAGCGGCAAGGCGATCGCCCCGCCAACGCTGGCCGCACGCAACGGTGCGCGCATTCGCCGGGGCAGCAAGCGCGCGACACCGAAGCCGAGCACGAGCACGCCGATGGCCCACGGAGCGGCGAGCAGCAGCCAACCGAGAACCGGGACGATCACTACGGGGACGCCGACGATCGCGCTGCGGGTGAGAACCCAGCCGTCATCGGCCGAGTCGAGGTCACCGCGCGTGCGGATCAGGCCGCTGGGCTCGATCTGCGCGATGCGGTGCATGTAGACCTCGCCCGTGTTCGGCACGTGAAAAGCGATCAGCATCCCGCGGTGAAGCCGCCCGGAACCGAGCTGGCGCGTCAAGACCATGCTGCCGGTCGGGGCGCTCGTCCCCATCGACGGGGTTCGCATGACCAGCATGCGCCCGCCGCCCAGCATCCACGCGCCGAGCGCCGCCGCCGCCAGCAGCACCACGAACGCGGGCGACCAGTAGGCGAGGCGTGCGATGCGGCTTCGACCACGGCGAGGGCCGGTCGAGGCCGCTGGCGAGCGAACCGCAGCCGCCGTACCGGTCGACGCCTCCGGCGAGGCAGCGACGGTCGCGGCGGTCGGCGCAACGATCGGGGCGACCGCAACCGCGCCGGTCGACGCTTCGATCGGAGCGACCGCAGGCGTGCGGGTCGCCGCAACGAGTGCAGCGATCTCGGCTACGCCGGCCGGCTCTTTGGGCGCAGCGATCTCGGCTACGCCGGCCGGCGGGCGCGCTTCGCGCCCTACCAAGGCCTCGACGGGCGGCGCAACCAGTCCGACTCGATCGCATTCGACGATCGCATCCGCGCCGCGGTACCGAGCCGCCGCCTCGCGCTCCCGGGTCGCTGCTTCGCGCTCGCGAGCCGCCGCTTTCAGCTCCGCGGCGGCGGCCTTCCGCTCGAAAGCCGCCGCTTTGCGCTCCCGGGTCGCTGCCTTGCGCTCCCGGGCTGCCGCCTTCAGCTCCCGAGCCGCCGCTTTGCGCTCGCGTCCGCTCACTACGTCACCGACCGATCGGTTACTGGTTGAGGGTCCAGGTGAAGCCCTGTGTGGCCTGCAGCCCCTGATCCAGGTTGGTGGCGTTCGCCGCGTCGATCTGGGTCTTGACGACGATCGTGTCGGAAGCGTTGGACGCGAGCGCGCCGATCGTGATCGGCGTCGAGGTGGTCGCCGTCGCGAGCGTCGCGAGCGTGTCAGTGCTCGACAAAGCTGGGCACGCGCTCCCCTGCGCGGGGTAGTAGCAGACAGACGCGCCGTTACCGACCGTCACGTCGATGTGCCCGCAGAACCCGGAGGTATCGTTGCCGTAATAGCTACCGGAGCCGGCCGCCGTGCACGTCGGCGCCCCCACCGTGAAGCTGCTCGCACTGGCCGAGCCCACGTTCTGGAAGGTCATCGTCTGCGTGTTCACGCCGCTGCCCGGCTCCTGGCCGACCGGCGCACCGAAGACGTCGATCGTCGTGCAGCTAGAAGAGTTCGTCGTGAACGGCGTATTCGTGCCGCCCGTCGAATAGCACGTGTTCGCGCCCTGGGTCTCCTTGAGGATGATCGAGGCCGCGGTGAATGTGCCGTTCTGCGTGATCACAGCGTTGAACTGGCCCAGCGCGGCCATCGTGGTCACCGCAAGCCCACCCGCCACCAGCATCGAGATCGTCGCCGCCGCCAACGGACCTCGCCGGCCGGCGCGCGATGCGCGGGCGCGCATCGCCGATATTGCGTTTCGGGCTGGGTCATGCAGTGCCATTCGGGGTCTCCTGAGCGTCGGCGTTTCGTTGTTACTGGTTGAGGGTCCAGGTGAAGCCCTGCGTCGCCTGGAGGCCCATGTCCTCATTCGTGGCGTTCGTCGCGTCGAGCTGTGTCTTGACGGCGACGGTGCCCGATGCGTTGGACGCAAGTCCTGAGCCGATCGTGATCGGCGTCGAGGTGGTCGCCGTGGCGAGCGTCGCCAGCGTGTAGGTGCTCGACAGAGCGGGGCAGGCGCTCCCCTGCGCGGGGTAGTAGCAGACCGACGCGCCGTTGCCGATCGTCACGTCGATGTGCCCGCAGAACCCGGACGTATCGTTGCCGTAATAGCTGCCGGTTCCGGCCGCCGAGCAAGTCGGCGCCCCCACCGTGAAGCTGCTCGCGTTGGCCGAGCCGACGTTCTGGAAGGTCATCGTCTGCGTGGTCGCAGTGCCGCCCGGCACCTGCCCGGTCGGCGCACCGAAGACGTCGATCGTCGTGCAGCTAGAAGAGTTCGTGGTGAACGGCGTATTCGTGCCGCCCGTCGAGTAGCACGTGTTCGCGCCCTGGGTCTCCTTGAGGACGATCGAACCGGCAGTGAACGTGCCGTTCTGCGTGATCACAGCGTTGAACGCGCCGAGCGCGGTCATCGTGGTCAACCCAACGCCGCCGGCGACGAAGAGCGAGACGACCGTCGCGATCGGAGCACGACGACCGAAGCGAAGCCGACGCTTTCCCGCAAGCGATCGGCTCAAAGGATTGGGAAGGTTCATCTTGTCGTGCTCCGTTTCGAGGCGTGGATCGTCCGTCTGCCGGCCGGCGGCCAGCTTCCTCTCGGTCATTCGGCTGAGAAACCGAACCCTTTAGCGCGGCAATGGACGTTTGTCTGGGCGCGAGCGCGCGGCGACGCTAGTCGGCGTCGAAAGGCGCCCGCCGGCGCCTCACGGCGAGGATGTCAACCGGGCCGGGACCGTGGCCGAGCTCGTCGATGCCCGAACGGATCGCTTCCGCGGCCAGAGCGGCCGCTGTCGCCGCCGCTTGGAGCGCTGAGGAGCCCCGAGCGAGCTCCGCGGCGAGGACCGCCGAGTGGGTACAGCCCGAGCCGTGGACAGCCTGCGTGTCGTAGCGGGCTCCTTCGAGCTCGCGGACGCCTTCCTGGTCGGCGTAGATGTCCCGCGGCGTGCTGCGATGGCCGCCGGTGATGACAACAGCACCTGGACCGAGGTCGAGCAGGGCTCGCGCGAGCTCGAGATCGTCTGCGAGCTGTTCGAAGCGCCTGCCGGCGGCCGCCAGGAGGGCGCGCGCCTCCGGAAGGTTCGGGGTCAGGACCGTCGCGAGCGGTACGAGCTCACGGATCAGGGTCACGACAGCGTCCGGGTCGAGCAACTCGCCGCCGGCGCTCGCGGTGAGCACCGGGTCGAGCACGACCGCTACACCGGGCAGGCGCGCACGGAGTGTCGCAGCGACCGCCTCGATCGTTGCCGCCGTTGCCAGCATGCCGACCTTGACCGCATCAACCCCGATGTCGTCGACCACTGCCTCGATCTGCGCGCGCACGATCGCGGGCGGAACGACGTGAATCGCACTGATCCCGCGCGTGTTCTGCGCGGTCACGGCCGTGATCGCGACCGTGCCGTACACGCCGCAGCGCGCGAACGCCTTGAGGTCGGCTTGGATGCCGGCGCCGCCGCCGGAGTCGGAACCGGCGATCGTGAGAGCCCTCGCTAAGGCCACGCCCCCAGTATCAACCAGGACGGCGCGCACCGTGCGGCAAGCCGCGCGCCTCTGAGAGCTCCCGGCGCGAGCGCTGCGAGCCGCGCTCGTTCGAGCGAGCCGGCGCCCGCAGAAGCCGCACGAGTTCGACGAGCGTTCGTGCGCCGGCAACGGGCAGCGCACCCGCAAGTAGTGCCGGGTCGCGATCCTCCTCGGCAAGGACGAGGCCCGCGAGCCCGGCAGCGGCGGCCGCGTCCGCGAGCATCGTGCCGGCGCCGCAGGCGCGCAGCTCGCCGATCCCTTCGATCCGCAGCGGATCGATCTCCCCGTTTGGGGCGAGCACGCAGTAGGCGACGGCGACATCGAGCTGCGCACCACCGCCTGGTGCCGGCGGCGCGATGTTGACCGTGACACGCCGGCGCGGGAAAGCGAAGCCGCTGTTCAGTACCGCCGCCTGCACGCGCTCTCGCAGATCGCGCGCCGGCCGGCTGCCGAGACCGATGACGGCGAGCCCTGGCAGCCCGGCGCGCAGATCGAGCTCGATGTTCGCGTGGGCGGCCGCGCCGCGGTCGATGACGAAGCTGTGCGCACGCACGAGCACGGCTGGATCTGAGCAACCGCGGGCGTCACGACTCGTCGATCCGCGGTCGCTGTCGCGTTCCTTAATCGCAGCAGCGCGCGCGGTCACTACCTTCGAGCCACGACAGCAAACCCGCGTCAGATCGTCGGCCGCCGGGGCGAGCAGCTTGCCCTGGAGCACTATCAGCGGCTCGGCTTCGAGCTGCTCTCGCGCAACCACCGCAGCGCAATCGGCGAGCTCGACCTCGTCGTTGCGGACGCGCGGACGATCGTGTTCGTCGAGGTCAAAACGAGCTCCACGCGACTCGATCCGCTGCTCTCGATCGACCGCCGCAAGCTCGCGCGCATGCGGCGCCTCGCGGGTGAGTGGCTTTCAAGCGTGCCTGCGGGCGCCCGACGCCCCGCGATCCGCCTTGACGTCGTCGCGGTCACGCTTGACAGGCGCGGAGAGCTGGTCGCGCTCGAGCAGTTCGCGGACGTGACCTAGATGTAGTTCCTGAGGACGTTGTTCATCCGGGCCTCCTTGGAGGCTGAGTGGTGTCGAAGCCCCTCAGTCCCAAGGAGGACACCGGATGAAGTTGCACGCTAACGCTGCTCTCGGCCCGAAGGGCCGTT
>Ga0224555_1000862_pt1 | contig 45989 bp, 40 predicted proteins | sample 714S23034metaG_FD_180687 | JGI IMG/M metagenome (GOLD analysis project Ga0224555, IMG submission 180687) | Peat soil microbial communities from Stordalen Mire, Sweden - 717 S2 30-34 | ecosystem: Environmental > Terrestrial > Soil > Wetlands > Peat | place: Sweden: Norrbotten County, Stordalen...
GGTGGACAGAGGACGAGTACGAAAGGCTGCGCGAGCATCTTGCAACCCACTCCGTTGCGGAGACCGCGAAGTTGTTGGGGCGAAGTGAAAAGTCCGTTCGCTGTGCGGCTGAGCGCAATGATCTCAGCATCCGCAATATTCGCTGCGATCTGATGTCCATTCACTCCATGGCTCGAATCCTGCACGTACGCAAATCTGAGATTCTCTCCTGGATCGAAAAAGGATGGCTGGAAGCAACGGTATGCACCAACGGCAAACGGTCAACAACGATCATCACCCCTGAAGCATTCCGCGCGCTCTACACACGACACCTCAGCGAACTCATTGCGCAGAAGAGAATCCCCAGCGTGGCGCTGTTCGAGGCTTTCTACAACTTCTGCTTCGTGCCCAAGCACACCATCGGGACGCAACTGTTGACTGTTCGCAGGGACAAGCGTGAGCGGGCTTCTTTCATGGCAATGCAGAATGGGGCAGAATCCGAGGAGGAAGACGATGAGACACAGGAAAGATTTCACATCAGCTTCGACGGGGATACGGACTCCGCAGAGGATTGAAACGCCTATTCGGAGTGACCGCTGCGAGCACTGCGGCACGATACTGACTGAGGACCCGATCTCAATGTGGGAAATCGTTGCAAATACAATCTGCGGCAGCGTCTTGCTGGCAGTGCTGGTGCTTGCCGGATTTGTCGCCTATCGATGGATTGACCGCGGTGCCTTGTTTGAAAATCCGATCTGGCATGAGCCACTCGAAGACTGGAGCCGTTGAGTGAACATAGCGAGTCGCTGCCGTTTCTGAGCGCACCATAGGCGTTCAGCTATTAAACCGTTCGTCGCGATAAGTGCGAGCGGGAAAGCGCGCCACGAAAAAAGTATCCGTTGTGGCGACATTCACCGGCGGCCCAGTCTTGAGATTTCAGTCGCAATGGCGACTTCCAAGGAACAGATCCTGTTCCTCCTCATCCTGTCTGGCCAAGATGGTCCAGGTGCACGCTTTCGAGGACCGATCTTGAAGAACACCGGTAACTGGCAGAATATAAGACCGTCATGCCTCTGGTCCTCTGAGTTTCTGCATTGAGTGGCTAGCTTCTCGTGGGGTCAATTTCGCCGCACTAGTTCGCTGAAGGTCTGCCATCGGCATAGTCGGGGACACCCTGTTCACACGGCATTCTCCCGCTCGCCAGGTAGTTGACAAGTGGAAATTGCCGAATAGATGGTTGTCGAATAGCCGGTGCCTCGACCGGAACTTGGTGGGGATACACGCAAAGGCCGGTAAGCTCAACACCACTGCTCATGAAACCGAGCCCTTAGGCGTGCAAGGCAGTCGCAGTTTCGTTCACCGTCTTGCCAGTGGATGTTTGACGAGCATTTTCCCAATCACGATTCGCATCTCGCTTCGCATGAGGGTATTCAACGTGAGACTATTTCTTGGATAGTTTGCCAACGATGAAGGCCAGAAGGGCCACCACCACTATGGTGGTCACCACCCAGATCCACGTCCCGCCACCCATCCATCCGTAACTGCCGTTCATCATAGAATCCCCGTCCGTGCCGTTGCGACAATTTGATCGAGCGCATCCGTGCTGCTACAAAAAGCCTCATCGACTTTTGGATTTAGCTGCAGCAACCGTGGCCACTGTTCGGCTTTCCCGGATGATTGTTCTGGTATTGCACTGGATTCTTATCGAACTTGTCTTTGCATCTGGCGCTGCAAAAGGAATATGTCTGTCCAGCGTGCTCGGTGTGCCCAGCGGCGGTAGCGACGTCTATCTCCATGCCGCAAACAGGATCTTTCATGGCGGTGGTACTGCTCATACGGTTCTCCGTGGTCTGTGAGGTTGGATCGAGTGAACTTCAACGGTCGATTGGCTGTTTCCAGTAGCGAGTTTGATCCCCGCCCTGAAAGTCTCAACTTGCTCGCGAGAGCCCACTACAGAAACCATCTCTCTTCAGAGAGGAACAGGGCTGGTCAAGAATGCTCAGGTCCACGCATCGCACCAGGCTCAAACTCGCGGCACGAAGAGTTCCCGCTGCTGACGCATCACAGCTTGATCGTCCGCAGTCTCAGCGCATTGGCGATCACAGAGACGGAACTGAAACTCATCGCGGCCGCCGCGATCATCGGGTTCAGCAGCAGTCCGAACGCAGGGAATAGAACACCCGCAGCAAGCGGTACCCCGACGGCGTTGTAGACGAAAGCGAAGAACAAGTTCTCGCGGATGTTGCGCATGGTGGATTTGCTCAGATGACGGGCGCGGAGAATACCCCGTAGGTCGCCTTTCAGCAGCGTGATGCCGCCAGCTTCCATCGCCACGTCGGTGCCGGTTCCCATGGCAATGCCGATGTCAGCCTGTGCCAGCGCCGGCGCATCGTTCACTCCGTCTCCAGCCATCGCGACCACGGATCCCTTTTGCTGACGCTCCTTGACGACATCTGCCTTCTTTTGTGGCAACACGTCCGCCTCAAACTCGATGCTAAGCTTATCCGCGACTGCCTTCGCCGTCGTCGCATTGTCTCCTGTAACCATGATGATTTTCAGGCCGGCCGCCTTGAGCTCGCGGATCGCGTCCGGCGTCGATTCCTTGATTGGATCGGTGACGCCTACGATGCCCGCCGCTTTACTATCCACAGCAACCAACATCACCGTCTGACCCTCTTTGCGCATGGCTTCAGCCCGATCGAGCAACGCCGTAGGATCGAAGGAAAGGTCGCGGAGAAACTCCGCGTTGCCCACCGCGATTTGCCTGCCGGAAACGATCCCCTTTACGCCTTTACCGGTCGTCGAATTGAACCCGACCACGTCGGACAGGGATAGCTTTTTTGCCTCGGCTCCCTTCACGATGGCTGCTGCCAAAGGATGTTCGCTCGAGCGCTCAAGGCTGGCAACGAGCTGTAGCAGGTCATCTTCGCTGATGCCAGGCTGGGGAATGACGGCGCTAAGTGTCGGCTTACCTTCCGTAAGGGTTCCCGTTTTGTCGATGATGAGTGTGTCAACCTTGCCGAATATCTCCAGCGCCTCCGCATTGCGGATGAGAATGCCTGCGCGAGCCCCGCGGCCAGTGCCCACCATGATTGCCATGGGCGTGGCGAGTCCGAGAGCGCATGGGCAGGCAACGATCAGAACGGCCACGGCATTCACGAGTGCATGCGCAACGCGTGGCTGCGGCCCAACGAAGTACCAAATGGCGAAGGTGACGATCGACGAAATGATGACAGCGGGGACAAAGTATGAGGAGACGCGATCCGCCAGCCGCTGAATCGGCGCCCGCGACCGTTGCGCTTCGCTCACCATCTTTACAATCTGCGCAAGCAGCGTGTCTGCACCGATGCGCTCGGCGCGCATGACGAATCCGCCGGTTCCGTTCACCGTTCCGGCCGTCACTTTCGCGTCCTTGTCTTTCTCTAGGGGTATGGGCTCTCCGCTGATCATCGACTCATCAACGGAGCTGTGCCCTTCAAGCACTGAGCCATCCACCGGGACCTTCTCGCCTGGACGCACCCGGAGTCGGTCGCCAACTTGCACCTGGTCTAGTGGCACGTCGGCCTCTCCGCCCTGGTTGTCTAGCCGCTTCGCTGTCTTCGGAGCCAGGCCAAGAAGCGCACGAATTGCACCGCTGGTTTGGCTGCGAGCGCGCAGCTCCAGTACTTGTCCTAGAAGAACCAGGGCGACGATGACCGCCGCCGGCTCGAAATACACATCGATCTGTCCTCCGGCTCCGCGAAGCGACGCCGGAAAGATTTGAGGAACGACGGTAGCGAAGACGCTGTAAACGTAGGCCGTGCCCGTGCCAAGCGCGATCAGTGTGAACATGTTGAGGCTGCGATGGACGATGGACTGCCAGCCCCTAACGAAGAACGGCAACCCGCACCACAGGACGACAGGAGTTGCAAGGGCGAATTCAATCCAAGCCCAAACTCTCGGCGACAACAGGTGTTGCATTGGCATCGTTGGGAGAAAATCGGAGACCATCAGCGCAAGCATCGGCACGGCGAGCGCGACACTGATCCACAGGCGCTTCGTCATGTTTGCGAGCTCTGGATTGGTTTCCTCGGCTGCGACTTCGCGAGGTTCGAGCGCCATGCCGCAGATCGGGCAGTCCCCCGGTTCGGTACGCACGATCTGCGGATGCATCGGACAGGTATATTCCGTGCGTTTGGCCTGCGCTGTAACTTCGATCGGCTCAAGCGCCATCCCGCATTTCGGACAGCTCCCCGGACCCGCTTGTTTAATCTCCGGATGCATGGGGCAGGTGTATCCCCCGTGAGACGCGGCCTCCACGTGCGGGTGCGAGGCAGGTGTCACCGGCTTGGCCTTCATGTACTCTTCTGGCGCGGCACGGAACTTTGCGGCACAGCTCTCGCTGCAGAAGTAGACCGTCGCGCCCCGGTATTCAAGACTTGCGGCGGTGTTCGAGGAATCGACCTTCATTCCGCATACTGGATCGTGTTCTTCAGGCTGCTGCATGGTGTGAATATTGACTTGCTCACAGATCCTAAGCTGTCCCTTTGTGCTCATCGCGCGGTCGACACCGACCCTGAGGCCGTTTGGAACAGGTCACTGCGCAACTGGCCTGCGCACTATTCGAGCAGATCTGGGGCTGGCGCTTCCGGGTTCCGGGAGTATGCTCGGCAACCCTTCTATTGAGTCTAATTTGATAGGTCGAACGTTAATACGGGAGTTGCGTAATCCGTGCACTCAACAAGGACATCCAGTGACGGGCACGGCAGAGCACTCGCGTCTCAATTCGCCATAGTCAATCTTCAGCCGAGCGGCCGGACAAACGTCGCAGGCAACTCCTTTATCCCAGAGTAATGTGGCTCACTTTTGCGGGTTTCGAGATCCATCTGGCCATGGAGCGAGAGAAATATAGTGCACCGGCCAGAGATCACCCTCTGCTCGATCCCTTTTCCCCGTTGCACGCCGTTCGAGCGGAGTTCCCTGTATCCCGCGGCCCGGGTTGGCTGATGCCGGATCAATCGCCGGAATTCTGTTCCCAAATCGCAGGGCGGTGATTCTAAACACAACGGTGTTTTCCAGAACTGATGCTTGCAGGACCAAGCTCGAAACGTGCATTGGGCTGTTCTCGTCAACCTGGGATCTCGCTGTACCAAGAATTCGGGGCGAGATCGACCCCTACCGTGCCGTTACTCAAGTAGTTACTGACGGATGACGGATGACGGAATAGGCGGATAGGCTGTTGTCGATAGGCGGTGATCCGATCACAACCGTGAAGTCTCAGTCCCTATATCGGTTTCCCCCACTTCATGGGCGCTAGCAATAGATCTTGAGCCCTTCCACATTGACGCGCATATCCTGAGCGTTCACGATTCTGATCGTAAGCTGTCACTGCGCTTTTCACGGCCACAGGCAAAACTTTCCTTGCTCTCCTGTAACGAATGCCAAGTCTTGTGGATTTATTCCAATGAATGCGCTATCCAAAGTTATCTCACCCGATCGGTTCTCGCCTGTTTCGGTCTCCGGGCTTATCTCTCTTGCTTTGCTTGGGGGGATTGGCTGCCATGGCACAGCAACCGCTGACGATTCGGCAAGCAGTCAACGTTGCTCTTGGGCAAAGCCCCGAAGCAGCCATTGCGCGCGCAGACAATCAAGAAGCCAAATCGGCGGCCACCATGGCGCGCACCCAGCTTCTGCCGCAACTCAACTTTACGGAAGACATCTCCCGCGGCGATGATCCGGTCTATGCCTTCGGCACGCGGCTTCGGCAGCGGCAGTTTACACAAGCTGACTTTGCGTTGAACGCTCTGAATTTTCCGCAGCCCATCGGCAACTTCTCCACGCGTTTCTCTGGTTCATGGATGGCGTTCGACTCGCTCAAGACACAGAAGGAGATCCATCGCGCGGATTTGCGCAGACAGAGCGCTTTGTCCTCTGCCAAAGCTGTGGATCAGCAGATCGTGTTTCGTGTTGTAGAGGCCTACCAGCAGGTGCTCTATGCGCAGCGAGAGATCGATGTTGCCCAGCATGAGCAGGAGACGGCGGCGGCTCTTCTGACCTCGGTGGGTGAGCACGTCAAGGCTGGCCTTGCGGTGGAGTCGGATCGCATGTCGGCTGAGGTAAATGAGGCCGCACGCAAAGAGGAGTTGATCGCGGCGCAGGGCGACCTGGAACTGGCGTGGGCGCAGTTGCGTGAGGCGATGGGCGACCCGGAGCTGAAAGCAACCGAACTGAAGCCGATCGAGCTGCACACATTCCCGCAAAACACACTGGAAGAGGAACTGGCGACGGCCGAAAAGGCGCGACCGGATCTGGTGGCGTTAGGACAGGAGCAATCGGCGCAGGCGTCTGCCGTGGGAGCGGCAAAGTCGGACTTCGGCCCACGCGTGAGCGCCTATGGAAACTGGGAAGAAGACCAATCCTCCTTTGCCGGCTCAGGAGGCAACAACTGGGTTGCCGGTATGCAGATCAGCGTGGACATTCTGCCCTTAGGCAGGCGCGCCCAACTTTCGCGCGAGTCTGCTGCCAAGCAGAAGATCGACGCGCAGGTGGCCGCCTCTCAGCAGCATCTCCGGCTTGAAGTGAGCCAGGCGCACATTCACCAGAAGACGGCGGAACTCTCGTTGGAAACGGCGCGGGCGGCAATGGACCAATCGGCCGAGAGTCTGCGCATTCTGAAGAATCGTTATGGTGCGGGGCTTGCCACCATCACCGATCTGCTGCGGGCCGAAGATGCCGGGCGGCAGAGTCAATCCAATTACTGGCATGCCGTATACGGAAATGCCATGGCCTATAGCGAACTTTTATATGCGACTGGGACACTGACTCCCGATGCGGCGGAGGAATTGCAATGAAGACTGTCTTACGGGCAAGTTTGCTAGCCGTTACCGCGGCGATGGTGGCCGGATGTCATGGTACCGACTCCGCGTCCCCTGCGGTTGTCGAGACCGTGCAGGCAAGGGTTGTTGAAAGCCAGGTGCAAGAGGTGCCTGTGAACCTGCGATCCACGGGCACGGTTCATGCCAGGGAAACCGCAGTTCTCTCCGCGCAGGTGATGGGCCGCATCCAGCAGGTGCTGGTGCACGAGGGAGACAGCGTACGGGCTGGGCAACCGCTGGTGGTGCTGGACGACGCGGCTATGCGAGCGGCTCTGGAGCAGGCACAGGCGGGCTTGAAGGCGGCGCAAAACGCGCAAGCTGTGGCGCAGACCAACGCCTCGTTGGCGACAAGCACGTTAAACCGGTACAAACAACTTGAATCCGAGAAGAGTGTGAGCCCGCAGGAGATGGATGAAGTCTCGCAGCGTGCCGCGGCTGCGGAGGCGAACCTTGAGGCAGCACGCGCGCAAACCGACGAGGCACGAGATCAGGTAAACGGCGCACACACCATGCTGGGGTATACGCGCCTGTCGGCGCCTTTCTCAGGCATCGTAACGGCGCGGATGGTCGATCCGGGGACGATGGCCGCACCAGGCGTGCCGCTACTTCAGGTGGATCAGGCTGGAGCGTTGCAACTGGACGCAACGGTGGATGAGTCGGCGATTGGCGCGGTTCACAAGGGGATGAAGGTGCAGGTCGAGATCGATGGCGCCGGTTCCACGGGCATGACGGGGACTGTTGCAGAGATCGTGCCCGCAGCCGATCCATCGAGTCACAGCTTTCTCGTCAAGATCGATTTGCCTTCTTCAACCGAGTTGCGCGCCGGCATGTATGGAACGGCGGAGTTTGCCAACGGCACCCGCCAGGCGATTCTGATTCCGCGCTCGGCGGTTGTCATGCGCGGCTCATTGGCCTGCGCCTACGTTCTCGACGGTCAAGGGATTGCGCAACTCCGTTATCTCACGCTTGGCAAGAGGCAAGGTAGTCTCATCGAAGTTCTGTCAGGCATCTCTTCCGGCGAAAAATTGGTTGACGCACCCTCCGACCGCGACCTCGCCGGCAAACGCATTGAGGTCCAGCAATGAAGCAAGACCTTGGAATCGCCGGACGCCTGGCCCATTCATTTCTCAACTCCAAGCTGACGCCGTTGTTCATCGCCGCATCGCTGGCCATCGGGATCTTTGCGGTGGCTATCATACCGCGCGAGGAAGAGCCGCAGATCCTCGTTCCCATGCTGGACATCACCACCGCCATGCCGGGTGCATCCCCGGCGGAGGTGGAAGAGCGTGTCACACTGCCGATCGAGACGCTCGTGCATCAGATCTCCGGCGTCGAATATGTGTATTCGACGTCGGCACCAGGGCAGAGCCTGGTGATTGTGCGTTTTCTGGTCGGCACGCCGCAGGAAGATGCACTGATCAAGGTCTACAGCAAGCTCTACTCGAACTTCGATCGCATGCCGCCGGGAGTATCGCAGCCGATCATCAAGGCTCGGTCCATCGACGATGTGCCGATTTTGGCCATGACGCTGTGGGGCGAGCACTATAACGGCTATCAATTGCGCGCCATCGCGGATGAGATGCAACACAACATTGCGCAAATCTCCGATGTATCTGAGACGACGATCATCGGCGGCCTTCCACGCACCATGCGCGTTGTGCTAAGCATGGAGAAGCTGAGTGCCTACGGCCTATCGCCCATGATAATCGTTGGGCATTTGCAAGCCGCAAATGCGAGCGTGCAGGCAGGGAACTTCTCTGATAACAATCAGGAGGTCCGCGTCGATGCCGGCAATCTCTTCAACAGCCGCGAGGATCTGGAAGCCGTGGTGGTGGGCGTGGTGCGCGGGCATCCGGTGTATCTGCGCGACGTGGCTGACAAGATTGTCGATGGCGCAGCGGAACCTTCGGACTATGTGGTCTACGGCACGACGAACGCGGACGCCAAAGCGCAACAGGGTTTGCACCAATATCCGGCGGTCACGATTACCGTGGCCAAGCGCAAGGGAACGAATGCAACCGATATCTCGAATGCCGTGCTCAAGCGCGTGCATGAGATGCAGGGCGTGACCATTCCCAACGACGTGACGGTGACGACGACCAGGAATTATGGAGAGACGGCAAAGGCCAAGTCGGATGAATTGCTGGAGCATCTGCTGCTGGCCACGTTGTCCGTGACTCTGCTTGTCGCGCTCTTTCTGGGGTGGCGCGAGTCGGGTGTTGTCCTGCTGGCAATTCCGGTTACGCTCGCGCTCACCATGTCGGTGTTTTACTTCCTGGGTTACACCATCAATCGCGTTACGCTGTTTGCCTTGATCTTCTCGATCGGCATTCTTGTAGATGACGCCATTGTCGTGGTCGAAAATATGGTGCGCCACTTCCGATTACCGAAGAATCATGGGCGGCCGATGAGTGAAGTCGCGGTTGAAGCCGTTGCAGAAGTGGGCAATCCAACCATTCTGGCCACTTTCGCCGTGATTGCCGCTGTATTGCCGATGGCCTTTGTTCGGGGTCTGATGGGGCCCTACATGCGCCCTATCCCCGTGGGCGCATCGGCGGCCATGCTCTTCTCGTTGCTGGTTGCCTTCGTGGTTTCGCCCTGGGCGGCGCTCCGCCTTGTTGGCCGCCATCTTCAAGGAGCCAAAATACTGGAGCCTGAGACGGAGAACTGGCGGACCAGACTCTATCGCCGCATCATGACGCCTCTGATCCAATCCGCGCGCAATCGCGTCTTGTTTTTCACTGGAGTGGTGGTGCTGTTTCTGGTTTCGGTGGCGCTGGTGCCCCTGGGACTGGTGCGCGTAAAGATGCTGCCATTTGACAACAAGAGCGAACTCCAGGTGGTGATCAATATGCCCGACGGCACGCCGCTGGAGCAGACGGCGCGCGTGGCCCAGGCGTTGGGGGACGAACTTGCGCGGCAGCCAGACGTGTTGAACTACCAGACCTACACCGGAACCTCTGGTCCGTATAACTTCAACGGACTGGTGCGCCACTACTACATGCGGCGCCAGCCGAACCAGGCCGACATTCAGGTGAACCTGCTACCTGCCAAGCAACGCAGCGTGCAGAGCCATGCGATTGCAAAACGGCTTCGTCCACTGCTTGACGCAGTGGGCAACACATATGGTGCGCGCATTCAAGTCAGCGAGGTTCCGCCGGGGCCGCCAGTGGTGCAGACACTGGTTGCGGAAGTCTACGGTCCGGACCTGGCTGGTCAGACCCAGGTTGCGCAGCAGATCAAATCGATCTTTCAACATACCGCGGGCGTTGTGGATACGGACTGGTATGTCGAAGATCCGCAGCCGAGGCTGGTGATGCGCGTGGATGAGGTCAAGGCTGCGCAACACGGCATTGCGGTCTCCGATGTAACTCACGCCTTGGCGCTGGCTCTCTCGGGAGATCAGGTCGGCCTGATGCACGATCAGACATCACGGGAGCCTGTGCCTGCAATTGTTGAACTCGACCGCGCGGATCGCTCTTCCGAGCAGGGACTGGAGAACATCCGCCTGCCCGGAGCGGACGGCGGCATGGTTTCCCTGCGCGAGCTTGTCATTGTCGAGCACAAGACGATCGAGCCCAGCATCTATCACAAGAATTTGCGCCGCGTGGTGTATGTCACCGGAGACGTCGCCGGAGCAGTGGAAAGCCCGGTCTACGCAATCCTGAAGATGAACAAGGATCTCGACCATCTCACGCTTCCGGCCGGATACACGCTGGCTCGCTATAACGCGTCGATGCCGGAGTCCACAGACCACTACTCGATGAAGTGGGATGGCGAATGGCAGATTACGATCGAGGTCTTCCGCGACATGGGCCTGGCGTTCGCCGCGGTGCTCGTTCTCATGTACGTGCTTGTGGTGGGCTGGTTCCGCTCCTTCATCGTGCCGCTGATCATCATGGCCCCGATTCCGCTCACACTGGTCGGCATCATGCCTGCTCATGCGATGCTGGGCGCATTTTTCACGGCAACCTCGATGATCGGCTTTATTGCCGGCGCCGGCATCATCGTGCGCAACTCGATTATTCTTGTCGACTTCATCGAGCTTCGCATTCGCCAAGGAATGCCCCTGGCCGAGGCTGTGATCGATGCAGGCGCGACTCGGTTCCGCCCTATGCTCCTTACCGCAGCCGCCGTCGTCGTTGGCGCAAGCGTGATTCTTACCGATCCAATCTTTCAAGGGCTCGCCTTGTCGCTGATTGCAGGCGCGGTCGCTTCTACCTTTCTTTCTTGGCCCACCATTCCGGTGCTTTACTACATGGTTCACTCTGGACATCAGTCCAACATCAACCTGAATCCGAACAAGGAGATTCTCTATGACGGTCGAACGCGGTGTGCGCCTGATGGCAGGCGTCATGGTGCTGTTGTCGCTTACTCTTGCACATTTCTTTTCCCCCTACTGGCTCTGGCTGACGGTTTTCGTTGGGGTTAACCTTTTGCAATCGGCATTCACAAACTGGTGCCCGGCCATGAGCATCCTGCGTGCCGTGGGCATGAAGGATGCCAGCTTCGGCATTGTCAAGTGAGAAGGAGTCATGCAGCCATGACGCCGCGGTATGCACTAGTCAGGTCGAAGAAGTCCTCACGCAATCAAGGCGAACAGCTCAAAGATGAAGTCTATCGCCAGATGTTTCGACTGGAGGAAAGTCGTCCTGGCGCCGAGATAGGGCTCGCACTGGCCTTGCTGCGCGCATGGCTGGCGACTGAATCCCAACCTGAAAGCGGCGAAGAGCAGGATTGGTTAAAGAAGGTATCGCCAATCTGTCTTGAGATGATCGAGTCGGCTCTGAAAGCGGGGGTTGCAACGATCCCCTGTGCGAAGGGCTATTCTGAGTGAATATTCGGCACAGTGAACCGATGAGTCTTCGGGGAGAAGGGGCTCTATTCACGACGCAGGAGAATATACTGACCTTGCACACGACAATCCTTTGCGATGCGACCTGAATTGATCCGAGCCACCGACCTGCTGCAACGCAACACTACTGAAGCCGTCGAAGAGGCTATTGGCTTGCTGCAGAATACGGTCTATTCATTCAGCATGAAGGTCTGTGGGCATCCTGAAGATGCCGAAGACACCATGCAGGAGGTGCTCTCCCGTTCCATCAAGCACCTTGCCAGGATCGAGACCCCGCAGCAGATGGCCGTCTGGCTTTACACCGTGACGAGAAACCGCTGCTGGCGCATGCGCCGCAAGCCTGCACATGCTCCGGCACACCTTCTCTCGCTCGATGAGCTGATGCCGGACGGTGACGAACTGGACAGGCTGCTTGAGGATGCAGCGGCAGGTCCGGAAAGCAACGTCCTCGCCGCCGAGCAGCACCACCTGCTGCATCAGGCAATCCTCCGCATCCCAGCCACATTGCGCATCGTTCTCGTGCTCCATGATATGGAGGAACTAACCACCGAGCAGGTTTCGCAGGTTCTCTCGCTTCAGCAGGGAACGGTACGGATTCGACTGCATCGGGCGCGTCTCAGCGTGCGAAAGGAGATGAGCCAGCTACTCAAGGCTAGACCCGAGCTACCCAAGCAAGCCAGACCCTCCGCGAGCAAGGCCAGGCGCGCCCGAGCCAACGGCATGCAACGCCCGGCTGAATGCCGCGATCTGTTCGCCAATCTCTCCGAGTATCTCGACGGCCGCGTGGAACCACTGACCTGTGAACAGATGCGCGAACACATCGAAGCATGCCCGTCCTGCGTGGCGTTTCTGCGCGATATTCGTAGCGCTATCGATCGTTGCCGATCCCTGGAGATTCCTTGCGACTCGGCCGTCGCACCGCGTCTGCGCGCCATCCTCACCAGGGAATACCTGCGCATGTTGGCGATCCCCGTCGACAAAAATGCTCGCACCATGATGTAACGAATTGCCGCTCTTGTGGATTTCTTCTTATGTAAGAGGAAAACCACTATGGAAGTGAAAATCACGCATCTCGATCGAGTGAAGTTTGCCATTCAGTCGCACTCCCACACAGTTCTTTGCGACCAACCCGCGGAAAATGGCGGAGAAGACTCGGGCATGACGCCCCCGGAATTGCTGCTCGCGTCGTTGGGCTCCTGCGCGGCCTTCTATGCTGTGCAATATCTGAAGACGCGCAATCTCGCGGAGACAGGCGTGGAGGTCACAGTGACCGCCGAAAAGTTGAAACAACCTGCCCGCGTTGGCAACTTCCGTGTGCATGTTGCGTGCCCCATCTCTCTCACGGAAGAACAGACGGAGGGCCTGATGCGCTCCGTGCGCCACTGCCTGGTGCATAACACCCTATTGACGCCGCCGGAGATCGCGATTGAACTGGCTACGAAGGAGATAGCAGCCCTCCACACCTGACAGCTTCGATGGATCGGGCACGCCGGTGGGTGGCAAGGTCGATTCCATCGAACGCCAAACCGGACGGAGCGACCCTCCGCTCGCATAATTGAGCGATATGGATATATGCCATCCTAAACAGAGTGACACGGTTGCGACTCTTGGACCATGCAGCCTTGTGATGACCGGTAAAATGACGGAATTCATTGCCGATCGGTTCCGTGCTCTAGGAGAACCCTATCGCCTCCGTATTCTTCAGGTATTACGGCACAGAGAGATGACGGTAGGAGAAGTGGTGCAATCGCTTGATGGAAACCAGTCAAACGTCTCCAGGCATCTGCAAATCCTCTATCGCGCCGGGATTGTGAATCGCAGACGCGATGGGATTTGCATCTCGTATTCGCTTCGCGAGCCGTCCGTGTTTAGGATGTGTGAACTCGTCCATCAAAACGAGATCAGAAAGGGACGAGATCAATTGAAGGCGCAGGCGGCACCCAGCAAAGTACGATGAGATCGTTATCCGAAGATTCTCCTAGGTCGGCACTATACGCGATGTGTGGTTCTTCTCCCTTTCGATCAAGAGACGGAATCGATCCTCCATTTGGGCGATGACGAGCGAGGATGTGATACTAGTCGGATCGGTAATGATAAACGTCGCAGGTAACTTCCTTATCCAAACGTGATGAGGATAAAGTTGGCAGGTTTCAGGATCTATCCGGTCATGGAGCGAGAGAAATATAGTGCACCGGCCAGAGATCACCCTCTGCTCGATCCCCTTTCCCTGTTACATCACCAGTGGACAGCCTGAATGTTGTCGGGATGGTCGTCTCTCCATGCCCCTCCCATGCCATGGGGATTAATGTGGTCGGGGACTACGTCGGCGTAATCGGTGAACTTCTCGTTGCAGAGGGCGCATATGCTATTTTGCGCAGCAATCTTTCTGTCCATCAGCTTACGCATCTCCGCGTTCGAGCGGATCTCACGATAGCTGCGAGGGTGATAAGGATCGTCGATCCGGCTGACTCCCAGCTACCGCTGGCGTCTTTCTCTCGGGATCGCTTCCCTGCCGCAGCAGAATCGAGAGCGGTGAATTGGGCACAGTTGATTTCGACGGAGTCTCATCGTTTCCTCCAGTTTGGATTTGGGGGAAATTAACACTGATTTGCGTTGATCAATGTCTCTTGGCAGAAGGGGGGCAATCTGATGGAGTTTTCATGCGAGCACCTCCCCAAAGTGTGCCAATCATGTTCGGCACAGAAGTCGCTCATCCCGAGGCTTCCCGCCAACACCAAGGCGAGCATTTTGAAAGAAGGCTGGAGATCCTGTGCCTGGCAGCTCGCTCGCAATGACCGGGAAGTGAATTTTTCCGGGCACTGGCGCCGTGTTTAAATCCCGAGGCCTGCCGCCGAGTTCTCGCGAAAGATCTCGCCGGACCTGATATAGCGCCGCAATGTCGCAATGGTCTTGTGGCCCGTCTGGCGCATGATGATGAACTCGCGGACGCCGTTCATGGCGGCCTGGGTGACGCAGCCTGCCCGGAGCGAGTGGCCGCCCAGCTCCTCGACCTTCAATCCCGCCCTGCCGGCTGCGCGCTTGAGGAGCTTGCCGATCGAGTCTCTGTGCAAACCGCGCCGCGAAACATGGCCGTATCTTTGAACGGCCCGGAAGACCGGGCCTTCTCGAATCCTGGCACTGTCGAGCCACTGGCGCAGCGCACTAACAGGGCACGTACTCTGACTGGCACCGAAGGGCAGGCCCACTTCCCTTCCGGCGCCCTCCTGGTCTGTCTTCGACTTGCGGACGGTGACGACGACTCCGTCGGCTGAGAACTTGAGGTCAGAAATATCAATACCTGCCAGTTCCGAGCGGCGAAATCCGCCCGCGAATCCGACCAGCACCAGAGCTGCGTCTCGAAGGCCGAGCAGGTCCTCGCGGCGGGCGGCGACGATCCGGCGGACGTCTGCCGACAGAAGCGGGGCCTTTCCTTGCTGCGCGGTGCCGATGGTGCGGCGGATACCCTTGAGTGTCTCGCCGACGACGAAATGGCGGGTCGTGGCAGGAGAGTCGGTGTGGCCCGCGGCCTGGTGGGCTTTGGTGATCGAGGTCAGGCGGCGGGCGATGGTGCCCGACGCCAATGTAGAAGCGCGGTCCGCAATGTAGAGGGCAACGGACTCCGGCGTCGAGGGAATCGAAGGCAACTGATGATCACGGCACCAGGACTCGAAGTCGCGCCAGTCGTTTCGGTAAGCCTTTATTGTGGAGGGTGCCTTGGCTGCGGCAACGAAGGTCTTGGCCTTCTGGATCAGCTCTTCGAGGCTGGCTGATTTCGGGGTAAGGGAATATAGATGAGGTTGCATGGGGGAATTCCTTTCAAGAAGACACAGGTGTGCGTAGTTCCGAGGGGATCGGAATAGCAGATTTGCAAGCGAGGGCGTTGAATGGGAAGGCTAGGATTTTCCGAGGTGAGATCGATAATTATGGGAGAGGCAGGCCGGGCAGAGATCCGCTCGGATGCAAGAGCGAGGAGTCCGCAGCTCCAACTGATGAGGCGAACAGTAGGTACTGAACCCCCGTCAGTCTCCCTTTTGCTAATCAACTAAGAAAACCAGCCGTCAGCAGCGGCCACGTGTGCCACGCGTGCACCGCATTTTCTTGTTTTTGGAGGAAGTACCAGACAGGCGCTTATGTAAACGCCCTGGGGCACGGTTTTGATCGGGCACTGGCCGCTGCAAACCAATCAGCGGCGCTGAGGTGAAGCGAGAGTTTGCATGATGCGCCTCTTTCGTTTGAAGTGACCCCGACGGCGGGGCGAGAAAGGGCACGGCTTTCTGCCGCCGCGGAGCGCGGCTGACATAGCTTTTTTGGGGGACCGCAGGGCAGGGGGAGCCAAAAAGCGTCATTGACGGCAAGCGGCGGCGGCCAAAGCGCCCATGCCCGCTGCCGGGACACGCGAAAGCAGCCATATGATTTTGAAAATCGCAGCATCTCCGAAAACCCCCCGCGAAGTGAGAGAATAAGTTCCGTGTTTCCCGCGATCAGGGGAGGTCTATGCTGCCGGAATTTCCTGCGCTGAAGCTGGAACTCATGAAGATCGCCAGCGTGACGATCAGGAGGATGGTTCGCGCGTCAGATCCGATTTTGGCGCAGGTGAGGACCTTTACCCAACACGAGGGCTTGAACTTGCGCTACGAGCGGCTTCAGGCCGCTCCGATAGAAAGCGGGCCGCAGAGAATCCAGATACCGGTCGAATTAAGACCAGAGGAAGTGCCTACGCTGGTGGGTGAGCTCTTCGCGGCCAAGTTGGACGGCATGGCGAAGGTATTGGTTCGACAGGAAATGAAGCATCTTTTCGACAAGGTCGAACACGACTCGAAGGAAGTTGGGACGGCACTTGATGCCGGGGGTAAACCGCTGACTGGTGAAGTGCTTCTCGATGCTCTTAGCCTGGCGCAAGAGGAGTTTGACGAAGACGGACGTTCGCATTCGCAGATTGTTATTCACCCCGACATGGCACCCGTACTGAAGAGGGCCGGCGAGGAGATCGAAAATGACCCCGCACTCAAGCAAAGGCAAGAGGAAATCCTCGAGCGAAAGCGAAATGAGTGGCGTGCTCGAGAGAGCAATAGAAAACTGGTTGACTAAGGTCAATGAGCGCCAGTACCAGCTACCGTTTTGCCAGGTATTGGCCGCTCGCGGTGAGGCAATCCTTTACGTTTCTACGCACGGCCCATTCGAGAAGGGCAAGGACATAATCACCCGGACAAGAAAAGGGGAGATCAACGCGTATCAGCTGAAGGCTGGAAACATCGGCGTCGGCGAATGGCGTGCGATTTCGGGAGAAGTCGCCAATCTCGTTGAATATGCGATTGAGCTCCCAGGCGAAACTCCGATCACCCGGTTCACACCCTTTTTGGTTACGAATGGAGAGTTGACCGCTCCTGCCCTGGAGCAAGTACGAGCGGCGAATGTATCTTGGCGCAGCCGTGGCATCGACAATCAGCTTCGGACAATTGAGAAAGGCCAGTTGTTCGACCTCTTTCGCGCAGCACATGGAGCCTATCTTCCAAAAGAGCTGGAGGATTTTCAGACATTCTTCGAACTCATTCTGCATGATGGATCGGCTCCGGCCGAGAAAGTGAACGCGGCGCGTTTAATTGAACACATCATTTCTCGATTGCCATCGAAACCAAAGGTGCTGGATATCTCCAGGGCCGCGACAAGCATCGCGCTCTTGACTGCCTACATTTCGGGTCCGCCGGTTCAGGTCCTTAACCATTGGAGCGTCTTTGAATATTGGGTGCTCGCCGGAGCCTACATCCTACATATGGTTGAAGCGTTCGGAGAAGGCGAAAACGAAATTCAAACATCATTCGAGATCTGCGAACTAGCGGCCGAGGAAGCGCTCAAGTCGTTGGCCGACGAGTGCAAGACAAGACCCCACTTCGTGCAAGGCTTCGGTTTAGTAGACGGTCACGTATATGGCGCCCGAATCACGCTGCTTGCTGGCTTGCTTTCCGCCCTCGACCTGTCACAGCGAATTCGTGGAAAATCTAGAACCCACGATGAAGTGGTTGCAAGATTTCTCAGAGAGCGAACTAAGGAAGCCCGGCCATGGGGCGAGTCGGCAATTCCTTATTTTTTTGCCGCAATTCTCCACGCGATGAGAGCTTGCAATTCAGACTTCGCGGAAGGTGCTGCGGTGAGTCTCTTAAGCGAGATTGCGAATACGAACAATGTCAATAAGGCGGGACGAGGCTGTGCCAATCCTTACTATTCGCCTGAGGCAGCGCTTCGCTTAAATTATGGCCTTGATGGGTGGAATGATGAGCAATTCATCGGCCTCAGTTATACTGCGGGGACGCTCATCGAATTTGTCACTCGCAGATGGATGCGAAAGTCTTTGCAATTGATGTGGTACCGCTTAACGAGACTCTCATTGGCAGAATACGTTCCTGCCTCGCACGCCGAGTGGCTCAGATGGGATTCCACAGAAGGAAAACTAGACTTGCAATTGGTCGATGAGCCTCAAAGCTGGAAGAACCTTCAAAATAAAGCGGCTTCGCCTTCGCTTGGCACATTCCCGCCAACCTTGGCGAAAAGGCCCGCGTTTACATTGTGGATGACGCTTGTGTACCCGCATCGTCTGGCGCCGGGCGTCGCAAAATTCATCGAAGATGCGGTGATGCAATCGTGACCCGGCGACAGCCCCGCGAACGAGGCTGCCAGAGGGAAAGACCACACGCTTACGCTCGTTGGCAACGAAGGCCGATGCCAGCTCGGCACGCAGCTCTTCCATCGCATAGGCCGATGAGCCGAAGCGGTTCTGGAGATCGCGGTTGAGCCTTGACGGGTGGGTCACGCCCGGCGCGGAGGAATTCAGGAATTCAACGCAGAGAGAGACACATCGAAGAACAGGCCGGCGATGCGGGTTCAGGAGAAGCAGCAATGAACGACGCAGGCAGGAACGAAACTCGCGACGATTGATGCCCTTTTCCTTGGACGTTCTTCCATCTGGATTTGGGGACGATTGGATGTCGAGGGATGGGAATCCGCCGGGCATGACGGGAGCAATGTCAGCGAAATGTTGCCCGAATATGCACAGATTGACCGAATATCCACAAGAATTTCAAACCGTAAGACAATAACCCTTGAGCTAAGGAGATGTCCGTATTACAACTGATTGAGAGAGGTTGTGTTGCGCCCTAAGACATCATCACCACGCACCGAAATTACGAACGTGCGCCTGACGACAGAGGAGCGCTCCGAAATGGAGATCTCCTCTCGACGGAGAGGCTTTCCCAGCCTCAGCGAGTATATTCGTTTTCTCCATAACAGTGCTGAACACGCCGATCATGCCTCGAATGGATCGAAAAAGCCTCCGCAGAATTTTGAAGCACCGGAACTGTTCTCACAAACGGATCTGGGGCGGATTTACCACGGAGACTCACTCGGGCTGATGCACGGAGCGCTAGAACCGGGAAGTGTCGATTTGATTATGACGTCGCCACCCTTCGGGCTCGTGCGAAAGAAATCGTATGGTAACGAAGATGCTGACAGATACCTAAAATGGTTTCGACCATTCGCTGAAGGTTTTCGCAGAGTTCTGAAGCCTTCCGGGAGTCTGGTGATCGATATTGGCGGTTCATGGAAGGCGGGAACCCCGACGCGCTCTTTGTATCACTTCGACCTGCTCATTATGCTTTGTCGTGAATTCGGGTTCCACTTATGCCAGGAGCATTATTGGTGGAATCCTGCTAAGCTTCCGACCCCTGCTGAATGGGTAAACGTTCGTCGCGTTCGTGTGAAGGACGCTGTGAATTGCATCTGGTGGTTGTCTCCAACACCATGGCCGAAAGCAAACAACCGGCGGGTGCTTGCGCCGTACAGTGATTCGATGCTCGATTTACTTGAGAATGGATACGAGGCGAAACTGCGACCGTCAGGTCACGACATCTCCGACAAGTTTGGGCGGAATAACGGTGGTTCTGTGCCACCAAATCTCTTGGCTCTCGCCAATACGGAATCGAACGGACACTATCAAGACTATTGTCGAGAGCAGGGACTTCCCATTCATCCAGCTCGCTACCCCGCTGCCATTCCAGAATATTTCATTCGGCTGTTGACTGAACCTGGGGATGTTGTGCTCGATCCTTTTGCAGGATCATGCGTAACGGGAGAAGCTGCTGAGTACAGTCTTCGTCGTTGGATTTGCTGCGAGATATCCAAGCCCTACCTTGACGGCGCGTTAGCGCGATTCGAAGAACAGCCTGCGCGTAAGGTGAAGGAAGTTTTCTACAAGATTGCATCCCCGTGTGCGGTTCCGGTTGATGAAGAGGAGATCATCCTGCCAATAGATGGAGGTCGCAAACGCCCGCTGCACCTCGTCACTCGCGCGAAGGCGACAATAAGGGGCGTCAACGTCCACCGAAAGACCCGCTTAATAAAGAGCGGAGTGCGTGCGTGAAATGTCAGCGGCAACGAATGACAGACTTTCGATCGAGGGGCTGAGCCACACCTTCTTAGATGCTTTGGGCGGCGCTGTAAGCTGGCACAGCGCAGCCGAGCGAAAGCCGCTAGAGATTGATTGCAAGAGCCCGCTTCCCCCTAAGCTCCGCGTCTACATTTACAACGCTACATATCCGCCTGGTGGGCGGACGATGGGTGAACATAAGATTCAGCTCATTGTTCCTGGGCAGGAACGTGGTGAAAGAGGAAATTTTGACGCTTCCGGAGGTCGAATTCCGCTCCTAGTCGGATTTCGGCCTGACCTCAAAATCTTCATGCTGTGGGATGCGGAGCTTTATGTGGATTTTTCCTACTCACGGAATGTCCAGATCATGCCGGAAACTGTATTCGAGGCCTTTGCCCGAGGAATAGCAAGGCAAGAGCGGCGTCTCTGGACGCAAAACTCGGAAATCGTTATCGCTACTGACGCTCGTCACATGGCGGAAGCCATCCTCGAAAGGCAGCGGGAAACCCTGAAACGGTTGTTGGGTGAAAAAGCATGAGCGGACTCGCCAGCTTGCCTCTCAAGACTGACTATCGGAAGGGCCGCGACAACATCGCTGATGATTTTTATCTGCCTTGCATGCGCGCTGCGGACCTTTACGACAGGGCTGTCGGTTTTTTTAATAGTGCAATCTACGCGATAGCATGGCCTAGCTTGAGGAACTTCGTAGAGCGTGGTGGCAAGATGCGGTTGATTTGTTCGCCTGTTTTGCCTCCTCAAGATATCGAGGCAATCGAAAACGGATACTCACAACGCTTCGAGGAAGACAACGGCAACAAACTGAAGGATGACATCCGCTATATGCTGTCCACGCCGTATCTCTTCAAGCCGACGACGGTGCTTGCCACGCTGATTGCGCTGGAAATCGTCGATGTGCGGATCGCATTTATGAAGGGAACGTCTCGGCACGGTCGGCTGTTTCATGACAAACTGGGACTTTTCCTTGACGGTTTCGGAAACGCTGTGGCCTTCAAGGGATCTATGAATGAAACATGGGCGGGCCTTTCAGCAGACGGCAATCTGGAATCAGTCGATGTTTTCTTGTCCTGGGAACACGCCCGCGAGGCGGCGCGCGTTAAGGAACACAGGGATTACTTCGACGCGTTGTGGGAGAACAGATGTGAGCAAGATGGCGTCACGGTAAAGAAGTTTCCAGGGATCGCCCATTCTGAACTTATAAGCGCTGCCGACGCAAAAGGCTGGCCAGATCTTGTTGACGAGATTTGTAAGGAAATAGAAGCGGCAGAGCGGTTCGAAGTGCGCCAAGTGAGTGGGGCCAGAATTCTCCGCCCGCATCAGAGTTCTGCCCTTCAAAGATGGGAGGCACAGGGGCGGCGTGGGATCTTCGAACATGCGACAGGTAGTGGAAAGACATTCACCGCGATTTGTGCAATTCGCGAATCTCTGCGACGCGGAGAAGTTCCTGTTTTAGTGGTTCCAAGCGAATTGCTTCTCGAACAATGGTACAAAGAGTTGTCCGAGAATCTGGGAGACCTAAACCTACAGGTGCTGAGATGCGGAGCAGGGCACACAAAATGGCGCGACGATAGGCTCCTTGGATCGTGGACCCGCGCCGGCTCCGATACTCCCCGATTGGTCCTTTCAACCATGCAAACCGCGGCCTCAGACGACTTCCGCCTCGCACTCAGGCAAGGTACACACCTGTTTCTAGTCGCGGACGAAGTTCATCGCATTGGAAGCCCCAATCACCAAAAGCTTCTCTTACTCGATTCCGGGCCAAGGCTCGGTCTGAGCGCAACACCAAGGCGCGCCGGCGATCCCGATGGCACGGCGAGAATATTGGACTACTTTCAGGGCATCGTGCCGCCGCCATTCACCCTGCAAGATGCCATCAAGTCTGGATCTCTTACACCATACTTCTACCACGTTCATACCGTCACTCTGACAGCCGCCGAACAATCCAGATGGGACGAGATTACGAAACGCGTCCGGAGGTTTTCGGCACAAAGCGCCCGCGGCGGTGAACGAGCCCCGGCTCTCGACAGCACAATTGAGCGGCTCCTGATCGAACGGGCCCGAGTGCTTAAACAAGCAGAAGGAAAGGCGAGTGCAGCAGCCACAATCCTTGCGGCAAACTATCATCATGGTGATCGGTGGATCGTGTATTGTGATGACTTGACACAGCTGGCCGCTGTTCAGGCCACACTCCGCCAACGTGGATTGGAGAGTATGGAATATCATTCGGCAATGACGGGAGACAAGGAGCAGACGATCCGTCTTTTCGAAGTGAATGGCGGGATCGTCGTTTCAATTCGCTGTCTCGATGAGGGCGTGAATATTCCTTCTGTGTCCCATGCGTTGATCCTCGCTTCCTCGAAGAATCCGCGCGAGTATATTCAGCGACGTGGTCGGGTACTCCGTCCGGCTGAAGGCAAGAGTGTGGCGCATATTCACGACGTTCTCGTGCTTCCGCCTGGCCTGGATGCAACAGAAAGCGGGGAAGACCCCCGCCTCAACATCATCGGCGGCGAAATCGTTCGCTCCGTCGAATTTGGCAAGTCAGCGCTCAATCCAGCTGCAATTACGGACCTGGAACGTATTTCCCTGCGGTACACAATGGACTATAAAGCATTGATGAACACAGGGTACGAGGATGAGGACGAGGACAATGGCTGAAGAGGAACTGTTAGACACAATCGAGCAAATCCGAAAGACGAAATTTCCAGATCTACCCGCAGATCTCGTGAAACGAATCGTCCTAATTGAGAAAGACTTCACCGAGGATCGCCATGAAGCATACAAGCTCATTGGCGAAGTAATTGACTCGCACCTTAGCGCCACAGCTTCCCCCACGGAAGGGAAGGGGTAATCGATGCTCTCGATTCGGAGTATAGCGCTGACTGACTTTGGTCCGTTTAAGGATGAGCAACGCATCGACTTCCCAGCTGAGACAGGCGTGTCCATCATCTACGGCGAAAACATGCGGGGCAAGACAACGCTGCTCAACGCCATTCGTTACGCGCTGTTTGGGAAGGTAATTGCACGCGGTGCGACTCAAGTGGCATTGCATCAAATCGGGAACTGGGAGACCGCGAAGGAAAAGGGGAAATACGGCTTTAAGGTTGTTCTAGAATTTGAGAGCGACGGCTCCAAGTACCAGTTGACGCGCGAACATAAACCGCGCGCGGGTATTACAACCCCGCAAACGGATGTCGATTATCAGCAAGACTGTTTTCTCCGAAAGGACGGAAGTGTCCTTGGGCCAGCTGAACGCGATTATGAGCTGGCGCGTATTATGCCAGAGACAGTGTCCCGTTTCTTCCTGTTCGATGGCGAGCTTTTGCAGCAGTATGAAGAGTTATTGCGCAATGAAAGCGACATGGGACGCAACATTAAGGAAGCGATTGAACGGATTCTCGGCGTTCCGGTTCTAACGAACGGCAGGACAGATTTGGGAGAAATTGCGAAGGACGCGCAGAAGCGTGAGTCAAAAGCGGCGCAGAAAAACCAAAAGACGCAGGCACTTGGAAATCAGCACGAAGCATTGTTAAAGCAACGAGACGGACTTCAAGAAGAAACTGAGAGGCTGAAGAAGGAATTGGAAGGCCTCAGAGTTGGTAAGGCCTCGAAGGAAGAAGTGCTACGCAAAACGGAAAAGACAAAAGGCCTACTCGACGAGCGGGCGCGGCTGCAGGACGAGATTGCTGTCGCAGAGACCCGTCTCAAAGAGAAAGAGGACAAACGTCAGGAGCTTCTCGCCGTAGCATGGAAAGGCCTGTTGAAGAAGCGCATACGGCTTACGCTCGATAGCCTGGAAGCAGAATTAAAGAGTGCGCGGGATCTCTATTCTCGGGCATTGATATCGTCCGACGTCGCTCTTAAACTTCGTACCGCTCTTGAGGACGGCCAGTGTTCGACGTGTGGACAAGAGTTGTCTGCGGCTGCGAAGGAACGTCTGAGTGGGATTGTTTCGGAGAGCATGTCAGCGGCAGACAAGGAGCTTCTGGAAGCAAAGATTCAGCAGTTCGAGAGCCGGATTGCAGCACTGAAGCAGAGTGAGGCCGTTAGCAACGCGGACGTTCTACAAGTTGTGCAGGATTCGATTGACGATCTCAAGATTAAGAAGGCAGGCTCGGAAGACCGGTATAAAGAAATCCTGGACCAAACAAAAGATCTGGATGAGACGGAGCTTCGGAAGCTGTATTCGGAATATGACCGTACCTTGATCGATATGGGGCTGCTTCAGGAGGGTATCAAGAGACAAGACGAGGCTCTCAAGACTATCAATGAAAACATCGGCAAAGTTGAAGCTGAAATTGCAAAATTTGCTGACGCTGATCTCGACACAGAGCGAGCGCGGAAGGATCTGTGCGAGAAGCTGCGATTACTATTTGCAAGTGCGGTCGATGCTTATCGTGAACGGCTTCGAGCTAAAGTTGAGAAAGATGCAACCGCTCTATTCAGAGAACTGACGAGCGAACCCGAGTACAGCGGATTGAGTATCAATGATAGCTACGGCTTGACGATCATTCATCAGGACGGGTCGGCAATTCCGGTACGATCGGCAGGAGCTGAGCATATCGTGGCGCTGTCACTCATGGGCGCTCTTCAGCGCAACGCTCCTTTACGAGGGCCAATTGTTATGGACTCCCCCTTCGGACGTCTCGATGATCAGCACACGGCTAAAGTTGTTCAGGCGCTTCCGAGTATGGCTGACCAGGTAATGCTATTGGTATATGAGTCCGAGCTCGACCCAAAGCAGGCACGGAATCAGCTCGAGGGTAAGCTGCGCAAGGAATACAGCATCGTGCGCCGTTCGGCGCGACATTCCGAATTGGTAACAACCGCACAGGGGTGACTTCAATGGCTGATGATAAGAAGACAATAGGCCTCACGGATGCGAACAAGGCCACAATGCAGCGGGTCGTAGAGCTAGCAGCCTTTAAGCTCGACATGGATGCCGCGAAGTTTGCTTTCGCCTTGGCAGTGAATCGAAACTGCGAGCCAACGCAGATCGAAGGCGCTGGCACAATCTGGAATGTGGGAAGCTTCGACGAGGGTGGAGACATCAAGGCTTTGATTCAAAACCTGTTTCCAAACGTAGACACGCCCTACAGGGCGCTGGAGTCTCTTATGAATGCGGGATTCTCCATTCTCGCGTCTGAGATCAAATCCAATCCAAGTGTTCGGATTGAGGAATTGCTCAAACAAGAAACGGGCACACGATGACATTGTACCCAGGAGAATTTGAAGCCTAAATTACTGCTGGAAAGACGCGGCGCATGGTTCTTTCCTGAAAGGGATGAACGCGGAGATCCGAATCCATGCAAAAAGAAGGCCGTTCGATCACCGTTCTCCTTACTCCCCTCGGGACCGAACAACGGCGTAACTGATTTCCGAGCTGATGAGCCTTAGGTTGGTGTTGCGGGCAAATAGGCCCACAACAACCAACGGTCGTCGCGGACGACAAAGGAGCATCTCATGCAGCACGAGCATCCAATTCACATATTCATCAACAAAAAGGAGTACGAGATCCATGACCCCGTTCAGACGGGAGCCAGCCTGAAGAATCTGGCAGGCATTCCGTTGAACGACGTGCTGTTTCTTCAGCGGCCGGGCGAGGATGAAGTCATCCCGAACGATACGAAGATCACGCTGAAGAACGGCGAGCATCTGCACAGCCAGCCCCCGGCCGATTACGGCTGGGGCGCGGCCCTTCTTGCCGACGCCGGCATTCCTGCCGAGCGTGCCGTGCTGCATCCGGAGGCCGGCGGATGGCAGTTCATTGTGATTTCCGATTTTGATCTGCCCCGAGGCTTCGAACCAAACCGCGTGGAATTGCTCGTCAAGCTGCCGCCGGGGTTTCCGGATGCGGCGCCGGATATGTTCTGGGTTCACCCTGCTGTCCGGACGGTCGCCGGGGGCGTCCCGCGGTCAACGTCGAATGAACGCTTGCTAGGGAAAAACTGGCAGAGGTTTTCGTGGCATCTGGCTGCGGGGGCTTGGAAACCAGGCGTCAGTGAATTCCGGGATTTTCTTCGGTGCATTTATTCCCGTTTTCTGCGGTTGGATTGAGGTCACCATGAACTTACGTGTGATTGAATCGCAATGGAATTCATTTATCGACGGACTCCGGGCACGGAGCGACGTCGAGACGGCCGGGATTATTCTTGCCGAGCGACTGCATGGCGGGGAAATGCTCCTGGCTAGGCACATGGTCGAGATACCACCGGAAGGCTATCTGATCCGGCGCGGCGACCAGCTGAGGCTCGATCCCATCACCCTGAACCGGATCATCCGTCCCGCCCGTGACGGCGGATTGTCGGTGATCACAGTTCACACTCACCCTGGTACGACGCATCCATGGTTTTCCGATGCTGACGACCGCGGAGATGCGAAGTTGATGCCGTCGCTCTTTAATCAAATGGCAGGGCCTCATGGCTCGGCCATTATTGCGGGCGAGACGGGCTCGGCGATAGGCCGTATCTGGTCCGACACCGGAGAGAAAATGGAGCTTGGTCTCCGGATTGTTGGGCGCGGGCTGCGGATCTTTCCATCAAAGAATCTCTTGAGGGAGGATTTGGATTGGTTCGACCGACAACGTATTGCGCTAGGTCAAGCAGGCCAGGAAGCTCTCCGTCGGCTTCATGTCGCAATCGTAGGCATGGGCGGAACCGGCTCCGTCGCCTTCCTCCAGCTCGCTCACCTGGGTATCGGTCGGATCACGGTCATTGATGGCGATCGGGTGGAGGCATCCAATGTAAGCCGCATTCTGGGCGCGACAGCTCGTGATGCGGGGCGCACCTGGAAGGTGGACGTAGCCGCACGTTACGCAGAACACCTCGGCATCGGAACCAAGATGCGGTGCCTTAGAGGTCATTTCGGCAAGGATGTATCTCCAGCCGAAATCGAAGGGTGTGATCTCGCGTTCTCGTGTGTGGACAGGCATTTGCCACGAGCATTGCTGAACCGGCTTTCTTACGAAAAGGCGGTGCCTCTCATTGACATGGGGAGCGCCTTCCGCGTGGATGAGGATGGTCGGATTGCAGCTGGCGCGGGACGCGTCGTCGTGGTTGGTCCCGGCCGTCCCTGTCTCGCCTGCTGGGGCCACATTGATGGCTGCCGTATACGCATCGAGTCACTGTCGGAGGCGGATCATGCGAGAGAAATGGCCGACGGCTATATCAGCGGGGCTCAGGTTCCGCAACCAAGCGTGGTTGCATTCAATACGGCCATTGCCGGAGCCGCCGTTGTTGAGCTCATGCGTCTGGTGACGGGATTTGCCGGCACGGAAGATCCGCCTCTGCGCCTGAGCTTTGATTTCAGCACCGGGACGGTGCGCAGGAATAGCCTTTCGCAGCAGTGCCGGTGCCGTATCTGCTTGCCTAAATCAACTCTGAGGAACACACTAATCGATAGCCCCAATGATAGCTCTGACGAGCCAGACCTTCTGGCTGACGAGGTGACCATCTGACGCCATGCAACTGCCTATTGCGTACCTAGATGCCGCGGCGATCGAGGAGGTCGCAATCGAGGTCTGGAAGGATGTATTTGACGCTGTGGGGTGGCCCCCCTCTCTTGCAAGCGTGTGCGACTCTTTCGGGCATGAAGATGTCCTGAGCGCCCTTTCACAAGATGCGCCAACCGATACCCTTCTGCAGGCGCTTGAGGCCCTTGAAGCGTTTGGCACCGAGACAGGGCGTGAAGCGGTTATGTCGGCAATGCAGGACCGTGGCGTACCCACCGACACATTGCCTGCGAACAAAGGCGACAAGGAGTTTGCATTACGTTTCTATATCGCCCAGCGGACAGATGCCGCGCTCGCTGACGCCTTCCTGCGTGCGCAGATCCAAGTCCAGGAAGGAGGAAATCAACGCCGGTATAACGAGTTTCTGGGGAAGGAAGCGCGGCGTATTAAAAATCTGGACGGCAAAAAGGAGGCGCTGCGAGAAGAGATTTTAGACTTCTGTCGTAAATCGGATCTTGGCGACCACGTCCACGTGGAGGCGTTCGAAGACGACGGAATCTACATTTTCAACATTCTTCATAGTCACCGAACGCAAAAGCCACTCGCTGTGGTGGCTGGCCACAGCGCACGAGCGACAATTCAATACCGGCCGGTTCACGGCGATGTAATACAGTACGACGCCCGGCTTGGCCGTTTGCGCGTTGCCGCGAGATCGTCCTCGATTGTTGAGTGCTATCGACGCGTGCTCGGCTTGACACTCTTCAAGGACGAAGAATTCTTTGATGGAAACGCCGTGTGTAGCCTGAAGGTACTTCAGGAACGTGGACGCGAAGCGCTCGATAGTCACGAAGTCTTTGGGGTTGGCCGCATTCGCATGACAGAGTGTCTCTGGGAACGTGGCGATCGCGATCTTCTTCAGATCCGTTCTAGCGATTGTTTCCGGAGCATCGAAGAGCTCGGCCTGAACGTCAAAGAAGGCGTCTTTATCCAGGCCAAACTCAAATGTGATGTAGTGGGTAAGAGCACGCGCCCAGTGACCGTGAACATTCGTGTACCCAGCCGGATTGAGATCAGCCAACGATCGCAAGAAACGCTGATAGAGCGCGTGCTCGACGCTGTTGGAATTCGCAACGCTGCTCCTCGATCGTCCACGATCAGTCTTTGGACACTTCACCCGTGGCGCCATCCCGCAGACGTTTGGCGGATGCTGTTCGGAGCAGAGACCGACAAGCTCGTGCAGGAACAGGTCTTGTTGCCCGTCCAGCTGGAATCAGCACCTCATCCGGATCATCTCGAAGCCGGGCGGGTCTTGGAAGCACACGCTTTGTCGGACTCGGACTTTTATGGAACGAGCCGTGTTCCGGAGATTCCGTCGCGCTCTCTCACTCCGACAGACCTCGATGGTCTCGAACTGATGCCCGAGGCGTTTCGACTGTATCTTCGTTCGGTTCTCGGTATCACAAACGGGGGTGCGGTTTGGGACAAAGGCGATCTGCTCGATCTCGGCGTCATCGAGGTCGGAGAATATTGCATCTTTCTGGTTTACGCATTGCGGGCGCCGGCATCTGGATCAGGCGATAAGATACGAACGCGCGCGGGCGGAGCGCATCCAGTTTGTCTCATTCCGTCATCGCAGGTCCATGACTCCGAACTCGCAAGAATAACGCTTGAGTCTGCTCTCCCGACGCGACGCGCGATCATTCGCGAGGCCATTCATGCCTGCGGCCTTGCTGACTGTGTGCCCGCCCTTTACACCGCGCCAGTTAGAGCGCGGCTTATCGTGGATACACGGATGGGTAAGGTGTGGGTTGACGGTGTGGAGATTGCGAACCTTCCACCCGGTTCCAAGCCATTTCAATTTATAACCTTCATGGCCCGTCATTCGGCGCCGGTCTGCCGGAATGAGATCGTCAAAGAAATCTCGCCGGGCAGACAGGATGAAGATGTAGTGGCCAGACAAGCGAAGAGCTCGGCAAATAAGATGATCGCCAAAGCCATGTCCGCCGCCGGCCGCACTTGGAATGAAGATCCGTTTCCTACTGCGGGCACAGGGCTTTATCGATGTGCTTTGCCCGCGTATGTACGTTAAAGCCGCATCGTGACTGTTGCTGCTCCGCGAGCGTAAGTGGAGCTGCGGTATAGCAGCGAAAAAATATTTTACCCGCGAAAGCAGGGAATTACGTATGACCCACGACGAAATCGTCAACGACTACATCCTGCGATACCGCGAAGCTGCGCGTCAGGAAATGCGGGATTTTGAGAGCGAGAGCAGTTTGTCAGCGGCGATCCGTAGGGCGGCACTCTGCGAATTGAGAAACGGCAAGCGCCATCTGCATCAGCGCCGCATTCCGAGGAGGGTTCTCGAACAAGTTGAGATGCGGCTCCAAAGAATCGAGCCACGCCTCGCGAAGGCAACTGACTTTGCCGCTATTCATCGATCGGTGGACCAGGAGGTCGGTGGCCTGAAGGGGATCGGCGCACTGACAGTTTATGACATTTCCCACCGGATAGGTGCTTATCTCGGGAAATTACCGAAGCGCGTATACCTGCATGCCGGAACGAGGATCGGCGCGCAGGTCTTTGGCATTGAAAGCGATTCCTTTGAGCCAGGCATTCTGCCTAAACCATTCGCGCAGCTGACTCCCGCCGAGGTCGAGGATTGCCTATGCATCTACAAAGATGATCTCAAAGGTATCTCCTCGGGAAGGGGCCATCGCCACTCCGGCTGCGTTATTGCAAGCCGGCAACTGCGGTGCTCGATGTGACTTAAAATGGGCGGTAGGGGAAGAGAAGACCGGGGCTGTGTCAAACGTCGTTTGGGGTTCCCTGGATCTGCCGGCGCTGTGCTATATTCCCCGGTATGTTTTATCTGATCGGTGTCAATCATGATGTGCAGCGCCACGCACCAGGCGCGGAGTTTGACGCGCACCAAGTCGAGTTGGAGCGGTGCCTGAGCGCAGCAATTGAGAAATGCCGTCCTGCACTCATCGCGGTTGAGGAAAGTGAAGACACCCTCAAGGACAAGAGAAAAGGCGTTTGCGTCGTCTACGAATCCATTCCGCGCAATTTCGCCCGACGGCATGCAATCGAGCCGATGCTCTGTGAACCATCGGACGACTGGAAAGCGCAGCATGGCTGCATGGATTCGTTGACCCTCCACTTGGAGCTTTCTGTTTCCGATCTATTGCGCGGTATTCCATCGAATCAAGAGAAGGCCGCCATCGCCGCCGTCGGCATGGCTCTGTTTTTCCCTCTTCGCGAAAAGTACTGGCTGGACCAGTTCAAGGATTACCTTCAGTCCGATGTCATTTTCGTCCTTGGGGACAACCACATCGACAGTTTCAGCAGTCGCCTGCAGGCCCTGGGTGTTCAGGTGAAGGTCTTGTGCGGGGGAATTGGAGTCACCGACACAAATCGAGCTGAGTCCGCAACTGCGCGCGGGTTTCCTGCCAAATACCCGGAGTTATTTCGCAGAATGCTCCTGCACTTCAAAGAGAGCGCGTAATGCGGAAGAGCACGGCAACGATGCGCAGATTCCTCTTTCCTCCGGCCCGAAATTGTCCGTGTCAGGGGATGGTTCGTTGTTCCGGAGTTGACCGGGGGAGGGCTAATAACGAAAGCAGTCGTCCCCCCACGCACGAAAGCCCCGGTCAATGGACTGGACTTTAAGGGAGGGATGTGCGGCCCTGATCATGTCTGCCAGTTCGGTTGCGTTGGGTGAAACCACGACGAGTCTCCGATCGCGCGACTGGGACAGAGCCTCAAGAATCGGACTGTAGGAAGCCTTGTCGTGGCCGTTAAAACTGTATTCCACGGCGATCAATGTGCCGGACTCGCGCACAAGGGAACACGCTTTAGCGTAGGTCTTGCGGATAAACGGCTGCGTCAGTTGTTGAGCCTTGTCGGGGATCGGAGCGATGATCCGCTCCTCGATGGGAACGTGCCCCGTGCTCGACCTGGCGCGCGCATAGGAAGGAAAGCAGTGCGAAATCGAGTAGGGATCGAAATAATAGCGAAGCGTTCCGAGCGGTTCGATCCACGAGATGGCATCGCCGGCGAGGCGATTGATCTCAAACTCATTGCTGTACACGCAAAAGCTTCCATGGAGATGCAGCACCAGGGATGCGGAATGGCTATCCCCCGTATCCGTCGCGCCGAAGGAGGGCTCAACCTCCACCGGCGTTCCGTATCCATCATGCGGAAACCAGTGCTGCGACGAGTGTAAGAGTATCTCCGGAAGAGAATCGTAGTTGAATGTAATAAAGTTCGACCCGGCAAATCTCTCAAAAAATGCCTGGTAGCGGTTTGGTTGTTCGGGAACGGAAAGACGCGTTGCCAAGCGATAATCGGCCTCCATGAGCCGGTCGGATAGCTTATTCAGGGGAGCATAATCGTTGCGCTCCAACGCGTCGCAAAAGAGTTCCTCAATAGATTGGTCAGGTGGAACTTGGTCGAGTTCGAAGCAAAGTTGGGCCACGTCGGCGACCAAAGGATAAGAAACGTCCATAAGGTAACGTCCAACGTAGATGGGGCCGACTTCTTTGGCAGCATCGGCATTGAAGCCTGCGCCAAGTAGAAAAATGCTCAAAGGAGTCCTCCTTTGTCGCCGCCGGCTGAAAAACACCGCCTAGAAGTACGAATCAAGGCGCGCTGAATCGGCGAAAGTTTGAAAGAGTGTTTCGTCCTCCAAAATGCGCAGGATGGTCAGACGCAGAGCAATCTCTGTCTGCTCCAGGAGTTGATAGGCGTAACCCGATTCGCGCGGCTGCCCCAAAGCGGAGAGCCACGCTATATTGGGGATCGGCAATCCGTGTGCAAACGCATTCCGAAGCCTGAAAATATCACGGCTGATATTTCCAAGTTCCATGTGGGTTCGAGTTGTTTGGTGCACCGGAATGGACACCGTATCGGCCTCGTACAGTTTCAAGGTGGATCCGAGGAGGACCCCCATGCGCCGCGCGATCTCAGGTGAACCTTGCTTGTTGCGGTCGAGTTTGGATGCAAACAGACAGTCAAGCCCGGCTGCCCACAGGAATTGGTTCGAGGTCGTCGACGCGACTGAATAGCCTTGGCAGAAGAACACTACAGCGCGGTGAATCGGAAGCAGCGGATGGTCCCACGAACCATGTGCCGGATCGAGAGCCTTCGATAGTCTAGGAATGAGGCCCGTTGCGCGCTGTACATCGGCCTTGGAAATAACGTTGTGCTGTTGATATTCCAAATAAGCCTCAGGCAAAAACCGATCAAGGTCGGAGACCGGCCGATCGACCGTCTCGGTCAGGTTGTCGTTGTCGAGTTGGAGCCGCAGGGACAGGAAATACACGGTTGGCTTCACCAATTGAAGCGCGATTGCCACGACCCCAAGCTGATGTCTTGCCGCGCTGTTGGCCACGATGTCAGCGTTGTACCTGCACACTATTGCGATTGAGTTCTTCTCAATTTTTTCGATAACAGTCTTACGCAACGGGACCCGCCCGGCTTCGGCGGCGATCTTCGGCGGGAGAGACAGAGCCACCGCAAAAGTGCCGGGAAACATGATTGGCCCACTTTTGGCAATTGTCTCCTTCAACTCATCAGAGCAACTGGTCACGAGAATTAGCTGTGTCTTTGTCATCTGAAATTCGATTATAGGATTCAACCGAGCGTGCAACTTAAAGATAGCTGCCCGTTCCGTTGTTCGGCCCCTTCATCGCATCAGGATTTTTGCAGTGATGATGGCGGGATCGTTCTCGTAGTCACGTTTTGCGAGCGCCGTGACCTTCTGCTTGATATCCTCGGGCGCCCAAAAGATCCATTTCTTTTTCTCCATGAACTCACGAACGGGGCCACTCTGCCCCTGGTAGACCTTGCCAGCCGCAAGGCCGAGCGAGACTTTTGTATCCTTGTTCGCCATGCCGCACGCGATGAGGTCTTGCAACAGCCTCGATAGGACAATCGAACGATAGCGCTCCGACGTGAAAAGTTTGAACCGCCCTTCCGGCACTTCATGTTCTTCTTGCAGTTGTGCGAGTTTGACACCCGGTGAATCGAGGAAGGACTTTACTTCAAAGGCGACGACTTCATTTCGCGAAAAGTGAAGCGCAAGCAGGTCGATCTCGGGGCGCGGAATTGAGTGCTTTCCGATTTGGCGTTTTTCTTCCTTTGTCACTTTGACCTTGAAAGACCTGCGTATCCAGTAATCCTCTGCTTCAAGCAAGGTGGAAATGATGCTCTCGAAGTGGTCCATTGGCGGCTCCCTGTCTGGGTTCAGTGCCAATTATCGCGGCCGGTGGTCGATTAACGCCAGAGATCTTCGAACCGCGCCGGGTTGGTGACCGTGTGATTCTCGGTGCGGAGGATTTTGGTGCGGACGATACCTCAAAGACTTTTGGCAGGCGGGCAGAGGGCCATTCGCTATCATTCACAATCGGGCGGTACGGGAATGAGATGGCCGGAGCTGTGCCGAGGGTCATTTCAGGCTCCCTCGAGTTGCCAGCGCTGTTTGCACCTGACAAGGGCGTCGCCAACCTATGAGTGCGATTCCTGCGATGGAGGTGTGGCTACTGATCCGGCATCAGCCAGCCCCAGCTATCTGATTGCGAGTTTTCTAAAGTTGCGCCTCGCCCGGTGCGCGAGAAGTGTGCCGAGAAAGGAGAGGACTGCTCCGAAGGGAAGAGATTAAGAACTTTGCAGTGCAGTCAAGCCTGCGCCCGGGAAAAAACGTTTATCGGGCAATTGGCCATTATCCGGCCCACAAGCGGCTTACACGACGCCGTGGAGATCAGGTTCTGTTGGGAATTGAGAGGCGATGCCCCAAGCTATTTTCAGGCCACTCTTAGATGTGAACCGCGGCGAACTTCCGCCCCTGGGACATGTTCATGACGCATCGCAGCCGCTTTGATCGCATCTGCGTCAGGCCGGATTTCCTGGACTGATGATTCCAGAACCATCGCGAGTTCATCAGGTAGAAGCGAAACGACTGTTTCCCAGACAACTCCGTCAATCCGCGCTTGAATCCTGCAGTATGATTTCGGCACCGCGGCTTCGTCAGTAATTCGCACGGAATCTTGGCTGTTCTTCTGCGCGCGCAACGTGAACTGGTAGCCTTCGATCTTTTTGAGATCCCGGCTGAGCAGGTAGTAGAGCACCATATTCTTGGCCCGTTCCACCTTGCCGACTGCGGCCCGGGCCCGGTCCGCAAGCCGCGCGGACTCGCTTCGGCAATACTGTTCCAGGGCTTCCATGATCCGCACGAAGCGACCGATCCGGTCGACCTTCTCGCCGTGAGCCTCGCAGAATTGCTGGAATCGGGCAACGAGTTCCTCGGCGGGTTCGCCGCCCTGTACAGTTTGATCCTCAATCTCATCGAGAAGGCTATCCAATTCCACGTCGATCTCAAAAAGCGAATTTGTTGCTGCAATCGTTGACATGGTTCTTTTCCTCATTAGAGTTGTGGTCTGCCAGCAGCATCAGGCCGCAATTCGTTCCTGAGCGGCAACTGCTCTGGCGGCTTGGTAGGCAAGCGCATCGGCACGGGATTGAATCGGATGGCCGCTGTGTCCTTTGGCCCATAGCCAACGAATAGTCCTATCCGCATTCAGCAGGAGCAACTCGCGCCACAGTTCCTGGTGCTGCAACTCGAATCCGCGACTGTTGCGCCAGCCAAACCGCTGCCATCGAAAAACCCGGAAACGCATTCCGGCGATCAGTAGTTCTGAATCCGATCCCAGTTCTATTCGTGCGCGAACTGGAGTCAGGCGCAGAGCCTCGACTGCGGCGCGAAGCTCCATTTCAGAGACGGTTGACCACGGAACCGATCCAGCGATCTCCTGCCGTCTTGTCCCGTGGATCACGATAGCTGCCCAACCGGCAGGACCTGGGTTACCGATGGCCGAGCCATCGGTAAAGATGAAGAATTGCTTATTCATGGGGATGCTCCGTAGCGCGTTACTACCAATGATCCGAGCATTGGCTACGCAGCGTGCATGGGAATGACGCTGCCAAAGGGTGCCTGACGACTGCCGGTCGAAGCCCAGATCACGGGGTAATCTGGTGCGGACTCAGGGAAACTCCCATATAGATCGGTCAGAAAAACCATCGTCTGCGGGTGGATTCGGTGCTCATTGAGCCAGTCGAAGCAGGGACCGAAATCGGTGCCACCTCCGCCTACCGGTTCGAGATGGAGCATCTCACCGGCCACGTAGGTGTCGACCTTGTGAACCTCGGCGTCGAAGTAGAGAACATGCACCCGCTCCGGCCGCTGGCCTTCGAGGATTGAACGAATCTCCGCCTCAAAGAGACGCAACTGTCGTGCATTGACAGAACCGGAGCAATCAACGGCGATTGCGATTTCGCCCGTGCCTTCTCGCACAACGCCGGGCAGATAGAGACCGGACCAGATGTGGCGACGGTTGGGCCGCATCCAGCTTGAATCGGCCGGGATAGTGTCGGACCAGAGACGGCGCAACAGTTCCCGCCAATCGACCTGTGCTTCCGCCGCACCTTCAAGAGTCCGCTTGAGTCCGGCGGGTACTTTGCCGGCCTGCTGGGCGACGGTCGCCGCCTGGTTGACGGCGATCTCCCAATCGCGCACCTGTTCCTCGGTACTTGGCATGTCATCGCCGGCCTCGGGCGCGTCGATCACCTGACCGATGCCGCCCTGGCTCTCCGGAACGGAAGTTGTACCGCTATCATTCTCGCCACCTGCCGAATCGCTCGATTCAGAGCCAGAATTCTGCTCCGATTCACTTTGGTCATCGGACTGTGGTTGCGCTTCGGCCTCACGCAGGTTGTATATCTGCTCGGCGCTCATGCCGCGGAAGCGCGAATCGACGAGCACATCGTCTGGTAGGCTCAAACCGGCATCGAGCAGCAGCGGGTTGATCGCATAATCGCAGGCCTCGTTCCAGCGCCTGGGGTCGCGTTTGGCCCGCCGGGTGTGATGCTGGAGCGCGGGATGCATGACCTCATGGGCCAGCACCCCGGCCAGCGTCGCCGCGTTCAACGTATCGACAAATGCGGAGTTGTAGCGGAGCACAACGCCGTTGGTCGCCATGGTCGGAATCGAGCGGCACTCTTCGCTCTTCAGCCGAAACAACAACGATCCGAAGAAGGGATGATCGAGCAGAAGCGCCGTGCGCGCTTTCCGGATGCGCTCTGCCGCTGGAATTTCGTGTGGGATTTGAAGCATAAAGTGGCCTCCAATCATGAGTTGGTCGCGAGTGCCGTTTTCGGACAAAATGGCAGCGGGTATACCCACACACCCCAGAGTGAAATAATGGAAAACACTAACGGGGGGTACGTTTTCGTGGCAACAAGACTGCTTTTCGCAGGGTGCGACATCTACGATTTCGTCGAAGAGCAAAGAGAGAGGCTAAAGAGAGCCTATGAAGCACTGCCTGATGAGCAGGCGCTCGATGAGCAATTCGTTGTTGATTTCAAGACTAAATACATGCTCGACGTTCCAAGGCTCAAGCCGGACGAATGGACATCCGAGCAGAAGCAGATCACGCCGCATTCGATCGAGGTCGTGGCGTATATCCCGTTCGATGGCGATCCATCCGTGTTTGATATTCGCCCATCAGCAATGAAAGCAACGGTTGCCCAGGGTGAAATTGTCGAACATGAAGTTCTGATTCGGCTCAAGCCGACGATGCCTCAAATCGACGTCGCCGCGTATGTAAAGCGAGAGCTTGGCGAGATACAGTGGCGACTCGAAAGCCTGCGCGGCTCAATGGAATACATGTCGCAGCAGCTAGAGATAACGCTGCGGACCTGTATGCAGCAGCGCAAGCGTTCGATCGAAAACCGAATTCAACTTTCTGAAAACATAGGCATTCCGCAGAGGAAGCCTGCAGTCACACCAGCCGCGGCGTCAGTTCCCGAGCCAAAACAAGCGCCACCGGCGCCAGCAGCGCGCACAACAGCTCAGCAGACCTGGGACATATTCATGTCGCATGCCTCGCCGGATAAGCCCTGGGTGTGCGGCCTGGTGAAGGCCTTGCGCGCCAAAGGGGTCGCGGTCTGGTTCGATGAGGATTCACTTGAATGGGGTGAGGATCTTCAGCGTGGTATCAACCGCGGATTAATCAACAGCCGTAAGGCCATCGCTGTCCTGTCGCAGTCGTATCTCGCTCAACGGAAGTGGACCGAGGCGGAGATCAGCGGCCTTCTCGCGAGAGAGAAGTTGGGCGAGGTACTTATATTGCCGATTTGGCACGGCATCACAGAAGTCGACCTGAAGCAGTACAATTTGTTCCTCGCCAGCCGGATCGCGAAAATCAGCGACAGCGACAATTATGACGAAATCGTGCATGCCGTTCTAAAGGTCTTCAGACGGGAATACGAAGTCGCACATGCGGAAAATGCCCAGACATCGACCCCAGCGCGACCTCCGGACGGAACGGACAAACGCGAGTTGGTCGCTTACGCATGGTATGAGCAGAAAGGGCCGGGCGCAAATCGCGCCAAAGTCTTCATCCGCCGTTCGGACTTCATACCAGGCAACTTTGTGCTAGTCGACGGCGAAGACGAACATGACGGTTCTGAACAGGATGTGGCGACGAAGTTTTTCATGGGCGACCAGTATCTCGCTAACCAGGGCTACACACGAACTCACTTCAGCAATCCGTCGAACATCCGAGCTTTCAACTTGCCGTAGACGCCAGTTACCTACCGGCTCTTCAGACCGTTAGAAGCCAGTCTGCCAGCGATGTGCTCCCATCGAAAACCGCAGGTCGCGTCCACCGACTCAGGAGCAGTGCGACGTATTCCTTCTGGCCAGAATCGGCAGTGGCGTACACATCGCAATAGGCGGCGTTCAGAACATGGTACACGTCATCCGGCAAGTCCCTCGGATTTGAGCCTCGGCGGGCGCAGCGCCAGTGTAAATACAGGTCCGCCCGAACCAAGGCCTTCGCTGCGCGAGAGGCCGGATGTTGGAGTAGTCCTTGTGCCGTACTCTTTGCTGCATCCGCCGAGGCTGGCCCGTATACGTTATTGAGATGCCCGATGAGAAGTGCGGTGCCGACTTCCCCGGACACTTGCTCATCAAGCCAGACAACCAACTCGTTCTCAGGCACTGCAAGTAGCCGTGCTTTCATATCTGGCCGCTGTTCTAAGTGAGTTTTTGGTTCCTCTCGTCCCGCTTTCGCTAACCCCTTACGTTTTGAAAGAAACGATTGTGCTCGTTGATCAACAATTCCTTCAGCCAATTTTGCAACTTCCGTTTTGAGCGCATCGTAGTCTGCTGGACTGTAGTATGCGACCACTGAATCAGCACGCGCATATAGCGCGTGCACCTCAGCTCTCAACAGGTCCAGATTGTCATAGGCACCGACAATCCCTGCATCAACGTAGACCTTGAGGTAACGGAAGAGTTCCATCCCCCGCTCTACGGAATTCTGAAAAGTCAGAGCGAGTTCATAGACGTTCTGCCCGCTCAGCGCCAGAGAAGAGTCGCACCGCTTCAGTTTCGAAAGCAACGCACTTGGATCGACATTCTGATCGAGTAATCTGTTCCATAGGTTCGTATCGAGATAGATAAGCTTCTGGATTACCATGTTGAAAGAATACCGCTGCATGTTCGCTAAGGATCAGCTGATCAGCGTGAGTGGAAACCTGGTTTTACGCTTATAGGGCGAGGCGCTCACTGGCCCAGGTGCGGCCGGTTGGTCGCCGATGCTGATTCAAGAACAATCTTCGTCCGACGTCGCGGTCTCTTACACTTATTATGCGACACTCTTCCTGATTCTGGACGGCTGAATCAGAATTCAAAGATGGCTGGAATTACAACCATAAACCAGCCATTCCGGCCAATTTATGGTTGTAGTGACATCGCGTTTCATGCCGCTGCGGGCGCCTCCATGTATGCCGACATGTGGTCGAAGATTCCCTGGACCGAAGCCACACTTTGCTCTGCCTGCTCGGCTTCGCGGTTGCGAATCGCCTCATCCATGCGAGAGACGATCCCCGCTGCCTCGGTCGCCGTGACCACGCGCAGCAATTCATGCTTCTTGAGATCGTGCGCCGTATATGTGCAGAGCTTCTGGCGGGCCTCTTCGGCAAACCGGTTCAACTCCGGATCGTCCGTGACGTTGAGACGAGGCAGCAGATCCACCAGATCGAAGATGTTCGTCACCAGCGTCGCGTGAAAGCGCGATTCCGGCTCATTCAGCCGGTCCACCATGTGCGAGACCACATCGCGCAGCCGGCTCCACAGATCCTCGGTTCCGCGAACGAGCGACTGACGGACATTCGAGTCGATCTCGCGAGCGACGCGCGCCTGTTCCTCTGCCGACATCTGCACGCGAAAGTCGTTGCCGGTGGGAATGGGCAGGACTTCGAGCTTGACGCCGAACTTGCGGCGCAGCTTCTCGGCCTTCGGGTAGTCCTCCTCGCGGAAGAGCCCATTCAACTCTGGCCGCACCTGCTCGATGTACTGCGGATAGATCGCCAGGAACGCCTCGACGCCCTGCTCGAAGCTGGCCTCGAACTCCCGCATCCGCGCGGTCAGATCGAAGTAGAGATTTGCTGGTAGCAGCCGGTAGCCCTCGTCGGTCCAGGGCAGCGAGATCTTATAGAAGTGCTGGCGGACCTGACCGGCGAGCGTGCGCAACTCGTCGAGCTTGTCGGCCCCGCGCAGTAGTTGCTTGTTGTAGCGGCCGGCGCTCATTGGAGCGCCGTTCCTTTCAGCCACGTCGCGGCTGACACCGCGATCGTGTTTGACGGCCGTCCAGATGCTGATGTGGACGGCGGCGAGCATGGCACGTTCTTGAATCATTGGACCACTCCCTGGTGCTCGATGCCGAAGCGGATGAACTCCGGCGTGTGGGTGATGGCGCGATCCCGCGCCGCCGCGTCGCGCATGGCCATGACGCGCATCTCGGCGGGCATCCGGTCGAGATACTTGAGGCCGCGCGCGATGGAGCTATCGCTCATCACCCGGCCTAGCGCCGTGGAGATGGCGATCTGTGCCGATGGCTCTGTCGGCAGCGGCGCCGACTCGGGATTGAGCAGGATCTCGTCGATCGACGGCAACTGGCGGAAGAGGCGCAGAAAGGCCAGCAGTTCCGCCGAGGCCGCTTGCCCCACAGTTCCGTCGAGCAGTTGCGCCTCAAACTCTCCAGCGCCGGTTAGAAAAGCTGTGTTCTGCCTGCGCGCCACGCCGCAAAGCACATGGGAAGCCATCTCCCAGGAGCGTGGAGTGGGCCAGGCATTCGCGTCCGAGGTCGTGTCGGCCGTGTGCAGAAGCTCTGGCTTGAAGCGGAGGAAGGCGATGATCTCAGGCCGGACCTGAGCCTTCACAGCCCACCTGCACCAGTCGCTCAAGTCGGCTTCGAGTTCGAGATGCACAAATCGGTTGCGCAGAGGCCGTGGCATAGCAAAGTGCACGCCTCGCTCCGATGCCGGGTTGCCGGCGGCGATGACGACCCACCCTTCCGGGAGCACGTATTCGCCCAGTTTGCGGTCGAGAACGAGCTGGTAGCAGCCGGCCTGCGTCATCTGCGGTGCCGAGGTCAACTCGTCGAGAAAAAGAATGCCTTTGCCTTCAGTGGGCAGGAACTTCGGCGGAACCCATTCGGTTTGGTCCGAAGCAATGCGCGGCAGGCCCCGCAGATCGACCGGATCGAGTTGCACGGCGCGCACGTCTAGGCACTGGATTCCAAGATCGCGCGCCACCTGGGCGACGATCTGCGACTTGCCAACGCCGCACGCGCCCCAAATGTGCAGAGGCACACGTTCGCCGATCAGCGCATGAAGCGCCTCGTAGAGTTTCGTTGGTTTCATGGATTTGGACCTTTCGGATGTTGGAGAGGAGATTTTCGAGAAGTCAGCAAACGCATACAATTAGTCATTAAGAATGCGCAAGTCGATGACTATAATAGGGATGCATCGCTCACCGAAGACGGTTGACCGAATGATTTGAGCAAATGTCGCTTATCGGGAGTAAACCTCGGCTGGAAGCGGTTCGTACCATCCCATGTCTCAAAATCGAGACCTGGGGCACCTATTTTTCGGGCTAACCTGAAGTGGGACACTGCGGATGAACTTCCATCAAGAGCAAAATGCCAGAAAATGTGCAATATGTACATTTTTTTCATTTTTGCCTTGATTGCTCGCAGATTTGCGCTAAAATAGGGTCATGGAAGGGCAGACAAAAAAGGTATTTCCGGTCAGTAAGTACATTAGGGATGAGCTACATGCGCGCGGTTGGACGCAGTCAGACCTGGCTTTTGTCATGGGCCGGAAGCCAACCGAAATCAGCAGCTTAATGGTCGGAAGGCGGCAGTTATCGCCTGAATTGGCGCAAGAATTGGGCGTAGTGCTGGGTAGCGGCGCCGAACACTGGCTGGCGATTGACAACTCCTACCGCCTTTCGCAGACGGACTACGTTGATGAGGAAGTCGTTCTACGCTCCTCCCTGTTTAGCTTTCCAATAAAGGAAATGCAGAAGAGGCAATGGATTGCCGACACGCGCGACCCGACCGAACTGCGTCAAGAACTGGATCGCTTTTTTGGCGACGACACACTTGGCAGACCGTTATCGGATTCTTATGAACTGGCGCTAGGAGTGTCGTTTAAACGAACGATCCGAGAATCATCTCTGAATAATGCTGAGAAAGCATGGCTGGCCAGGGCGAGACAATTGGCCCAAGCGTGTCCTGTGGCCAACTTCAATGACAAAGGCGTTCCCAAGCTAAAGAGCGAACTGAGGCACTTGGCTGCGAAGACTCAAGCCGCTCACCGCGTCCCGGCATTCTTGGCGGGCGCAGGTATCAGGTATGTAGTAGTTGAACCGCTGCCCAACGTTAAGATCGACGGTGCGGCATTTTGGTTGGACTCCGATTCTCCAGTTATCGCAATGTCTCTCCGGTTCGACAATATCGGTTCATTTTGGTTCGCTCTCATACATGAGTTGGATCACATCGAGCACAAAGACGCATTTTCATTCGATGATCTGCAATCTAATCCAACCGATGAAGTTGAGGAACGTGCAAATTCAAATGCAGCCAACCTCCTGGTTCCGAAACACGAATTTGAAGAATTCGTCAGAGCTTGTACACCTCGCTACTCAGAGGCGCGGATTAACAACCTTGCTACGCGCTTACAGATCCACCCCGGCATAATTGTTGGGCATTTGCAGCATCGCGGTGAGATGAGCTTTGCGGCCCATCGCAAATTGATAACGAAGGTACGCGAGATCGTGACGCAGTTTGCGTTCACGGATGGATGGGGTCAACCGATCCCGCAGGTATTGGGTTGAAAGGAGTAAACGGGCATGTCGTTCAATGACGAACTGGTAAAGATTGCTGAAGAATGGGCCGAACAGGAAGGAGCCGCTGCAATTGATGCAGAGGCGGCAGCTGATTTTGCGCTCCAGCACAGGCTGTACCAGCGTCAGCCTCCTTCGCAACGTGAATTGTGCATCCGCGATATGCGTCGCGCCTTGCAACAGGCGAAGTTCACCGATGCTCAAGGAAACATCGTCAGGTCCAAACATGCACTGCGAATCGTAGGCGAACAGATGGAGCTTCCCCTTACCGTTTACGTTGATCCTCGTACTGCCAAGCCGGATCAGATGTACAAGGCCTTTGAGCAAAGTTTAGAAGCTATCAAGAATGACGTGAAACGACACTCGATCGAGAAGCACTCCTACGACTTGAACAACATCTATAACGCGACTCTCCCGCTTTTCAATTATGATTTCAACCCAATTGCCGAAGACGCGAAAATGACCGGAGAGTACGACGACAGCTACGAGGAAGACGATATTCCAAGCCAAGAATTGGTCGAGGAATAGAAGCCGGGTGCCGCGTGCCTCATTCTTCGCGCATTTTGCGAAGGGTGGGGGCGCACGTGCAACAACCAGGTCCCCGTGAAAGTCCGATCCCGATCAATGCCAAATCCCGTAGGCCTTCGTTCATAGCATATCGGTACCCTGAAGTCGCCGACTGTTCATCGACCTGCCGCCGGGTTCAGATGTCAGATACACCATTGCCCGGTTGATGCGAGGCAAGTTGACGTCGGGATCGAACATCAGCGTCCCCCGGCCCGCTTCTGGCGCGCCACCAGTTGATCTACCAGTCCGAGAAAGACCTCGGACGGCAGATAGCGGCGCTTCTCGCCGCACAGTGCGCACTCCACAATGATGGATTGGAACGGGAACTCGGCCACGCCGGTCGGGACGTCCCGGAGGCATTTCTTGCAAGCCACAACAAAGGTCTTCCGCGTTGAGGGTCCCTGGAACATAAATAGAGGATAGGCGAATATATTACGAACGTCCATGTCGCTGCTCCGGGTGAGGAATCCTGGCGGTGATCATTCCACGCTAAGCCAATGCGGAGATGCGCCAGATTATCTATAAACCACACAATCTGGATTGGTTACATGGAAAGCTGTGCGCAGGGGCAAGGCCGCCCAACAGGTCCTCTCTTGGGTGCGCGGTTGTGGAGAAGGTGTGGATAAAACGCCAGGACTGCGGCCGCCGACGGCAATCAGGCGACCTCATCCAATTCTTCGCTCTCTTCGGGTTCGCTGGTGAAGCCTTCATCGCCATTGGAATCGTCTTCGTCCTCGACAGGCGCGGGAACGTCGAAGAGCGAAGCGGGCTTGGCGGGAGCTGGTTTTGCTGGTTCGGTCGGGTGAGCGACAACAGCGGCTGGTGCGGGTTCGACTTTCACTGGCGTCTTGCTGGTTGGCGTCTTCGATTTGGCGCGCGCCTCGGCTTGCGCAGTCTTGGTGGCTGCGTCCATATCGGCCTTCGCCTTTTCGAGAGCATTCTTCATCTGAAGATGCGACGCCACAAAGCCAACCAGGGTGGCCGCCAGTTGCGTGTCCAACTCTTCGGCCGTGCCTGTGACGCTCAACGGCGTGGTGAGGGCGTCGTGCTCGCCGTCCTTCATCTTCTTGGGAACGACATTGACGCGAATCTGATCGTCGTCGAGCGCAGTCGCCGTCATGAGCACGGCGCGATTGCGCAGGATGGGAACAAGCTCTTTGAACATGAGAGATCCTCCTTGTGTATCGGGTAAAAGTTTTCGATGTCCCGATGGGATTCATCGGGTCGGCAGCTTTGCTTGCATCTTCCGGTTGCGAAGGCGGGTCTTCCGCCAGAGTTCAGGATCGACAGGCAGTGCTGTTACCTTGCCCGTCGCAGCATTGAAGAAGCCGCCGTGGTGCTCGATCTTTCCGTAACGTAAGAGGCGCGCAAGCATCGTCAGAGCACTTGCGGCGAGCGTCTGATTGATAAACGGCTCCTGGCGTTCGAGAGCCTCGACAGCCGAGCAACTCGGAAGCGGGTCTTCGCCGGCCTTAACGTCGGCAATCTCCGGATACAACTCGTTCACCGTGCGCAGCCTTTCTGCCGAACGCCGGTTGCGCGCATTCCACGGCTGGCCAAGCACGAACTGGCCGCTTGCGGCGTTGTTGCCGAGATCGAGCCAATAGGCGGTACGGTTGTTTGATTTGACGAGCGACCGCGCGATTGTGCTGCGCGCCGCGCGGCTGTCCACACAGCCGATGAGGAGATCGATCGAGGTGTCCTGAATTCTCTCGAAGGTCCGCTCGTCGAAGTTTCTCGGCTCGGCCTTCCAGTTTGTTCCCCAGAAGAGGTTGATGCGATTGACGAGTACTGTCGCCTTGCTCAACCCGATATCGGAGATCGAAAACGGCTGACGGATGCAGTTGGTTTCGGAGACCGTATCGGCATCCATCAGGACAACGTCAAGGCCAGCAAATCGTCCCCAGACGCGCAGCGCCTGGTCGAGATACGGCAACCCCATCGTGATGGCGCTTCCCGTACCTCCGGCTCCAACGACGAGAACACGAATCGGTCTGCGCGCATCGGCGCGAAGAGAGAGCATGTGTTCAATGCGCATGATTGCCCTGCTCTCCGCGCACGAATTGCTCGAGCGTCTGCGGCAACTGAATCAATGTCTCGGTTGGAAAACGCCCGCGCTTGTCTTTGAGCGATTCCCAAAGACCCTCGAATCCGCCTTCGTGGCGCGTAAGGCGGCCGACGTTTGCATGCGTAAAGGCGCTTTCGTAGAAGCCGCGCTCCCAAGCCGGGATCGCTGCGACCGTTGCGCTGTCCGGCCTTCGCATCGTGCCGGTGCAGACGCGGCCATCGTCCGAGAGATTCCAAAAAGGAGCTACGGCAAGAGTCGTCGTGGCTTGGGGCCGTTTGTTCACGGCAAGCGCCCGAATGCTCAACTCGCTGCTGGCTACCTTCCAAACCAGAGGCGGCTGCGGAAAGATGCGGCCGTTCAAATCAGAGGCCTTGCCTTCGGCATTCTCATAGAACATCTGCCGGCGTCGCGGCGGAGTCCACCAGACGATCATGCGATCCGCTTTGGCAAGAATGTTCGCCGGCAATACCTCGGCCTGGACGCTGCCGCCGAGCGAACGCATCAGAGACTCGACGAACGCGAGGGTGAG
>Ga0224555_1000863_pt1 | contig 45947 bp, 43 predicted proteins | sample 714S23034metaG_FD_180687 | JGI IMG/M metagenome (GOLD analysis project Ga0224555, IMG submission 180687) | Peat soil microbial communities from Stordalen Mire, Sweden - 717 S2 30-34 | ecosystem: Environmental > Terrestrial > Soil > Wetlands > Peat | place: Sweden: Norrbotten County, Stordalen...
GAACGAAGAGCGGCCCACGCACGTTGACGACCGGAGCCATGCACGCCATCTGGACATACTTTGCCTGGCGCAAACATCCGTTGAGAAAGGAAGCGGAGAAGACCGCGTCGGCCATGGTGTAGGTCTCATTGCGGTCGTTCTCATCGCGCTCGCTGATCTCAGCGAGTTGATTGGCTCCCCCGCCGGGAAAGCCGGGATGATGCCAGCCGCGCAGGTTCCATTCATCGAAGGCGATCCTGATCCGATCCCCGAAGCCGGTCCGGTTGAGGAGTTCGATCGCCTCTTGAATCTGCTGCTCGGGAGCTTCGCAGAAGGCCATGCAATGCAGATAGTCGGAGGGATGCGTGCCACGCTGCCAGAGCGCGTCCCAATAGCCGTGAATGGAGATGAAGTTGAGATACTTGCCGGCATCCCTGAGCATCGGCGGCGTCCAGTTGTCGGTGACGGTGGCGGCGGCCAGGATCTGCAAGTCGCTTTCAACGGCCCGCATCATCTTGGCGGACTCACGGACCAGCGGCCCCCACTCCTCCACTGTTTTGGCCCCGATTTCGCCGCCGAGGTAATTCTCGTTTCCGATGCTCCAGTAGCGAACGTTGAAGGGCTCCGGGGACCCGTTGGCACCGCGCATGCGGGAGTAGCGCCCCTCATTTTTCAGATTGCAGTACTCGACCCAGTTGCTCATCTCTTCGGATGTGCCCGTTCCCGCATTGGTGCAGATGTATGGCTCGGCGCCGACCAGGCGGCACCACTTTACGAACTCATCGGTGCCGAAGGTATTCGGGTCTTCGACGCCCCAGGCTTTATCGAAGCTCGGTTGGCGGTCCTTGCCCACGCCATCGCGCCAGTGATAGGCGGAGGCGAAACAGCCGCCCGGCCAGCGCACGATCGGCACTTTCAATTCGCGCAGGGCTTCGATCACATCGGTGCGAAAACCGTGCTTGTCGGCCAGAGGCGATCCGGGATCGAACACGCCACCGTAGACCTGGCGCTGAAAGTGTTCGAGGAATTGCCCGAAGACCATGCGGTTGAACGGAGTGCCGGGAGCGGATAAGTCGGCGGTCAACTCACCGGCGACGGCGGCGCCTGCATCGAGTGCCCAGAGTTTTGTTGCCAGGCTGGAGGAACCGAGAATCATTGCGGCGCTTCCGCGCGTGAATTGCCGCCGAGTCAGATTGAGCTTGCCGGGGTCAGCTTGAATGGCGATCTCCCTGTACAGAAAAGGTTCGCCACCCATTGTAGTGCGCTGAACTTGTAGTGCGCTGAACGCCATCGATTGCGGTCAGACTGCGCTTGGGAACGACTGTGTCGCAGACGCGTCCAGAATCACGCTTCCAATGTGCCGGTCTGCCGGTCACACGATACAAATCTCGATCACCCCACCGACGCTGTCATCCTGAGGACCCTGAGCAGAGCGAAGGGGACGAAGGATCTGCGGTTGCTCTGTCTGCCGCGGTCCGCTCCAAACTTCCGAGTAGCCGGTTAGAACGAAGCCGCAGGCGCCACGGATCGCTGCATTGTGCCATACCCAGGCTGTATGTGCCGGAAGAGATCGCAATATCGGCTTTGCATCACAAAACTCTAACTACTGAATTGTCAGTAGGCTGCGACCTTAGCTGAAGAACTGTCAAGCCCCGAGGTTCCCCACCAAAGTAATGCCCCAACAAAACAGATAACTTCCCCGCCAAAATCCCCACACAAAGTTAGCAGGTTTTACCGCCCAACTTGGTATTCTAATAATGGGGGGATAGAGAGCAGTTTTCGCCCTCTTCATCAGGCACGAAACGCATGAAGGCTGCCACCACAAGGCGGCCTTTTTCTGTTTCAGAAATTGAAGCCCATGCCCTCGAGCACCATCGCCCCTGCAGTTCTGAATTGTGACTTAGATACCCTGTTCCGCCGGCTGGCCCAAAGTTGTCAAGTTTGTAAACATACATACGCATTTCAAAACAAAGGTCTTGCGCTTTGTCTCTTGCCGAAAACACAACAGCTCCGACAAAAAGGTGCACAGAAGGCGAAAGCACAACCTCCGCATGCGGCGCGTCCACGTCAAGCATCGTCGACGCTGAGTAGTCTCCCAGCTACCATCGCCCCCGCAGTTCTGAATTGTGACTTAGATACCCTGTTCCGCCGGCAGGTCCAAAGTTGTCAAGTTTGTAAACATACATACGCATTTCGAAACAAAGGTCTTGCACTTTGTCGCATGCCAAAAACACAACAACTCCGACAAAAAGGCGCACAGGAGGCGAAAGTACAAGCGGCGCCCGGATCTCTCAATAGGTGTAAAACCCCCGCCCCGACTTCCGCCCCAGCCACCCCGCATCCACCATCCGCACCAGCAGCGGGCACGGCCGATACTTCGGATCCCCCAGCCCCTCGTGCAGCACCCGCATGATGTCCAGACAAACGTCCAGCCCGATAAAGTCCGCCAGCGTCAGCGGCCCCATCGGGTGCGCCATCCCCAGCCGGAAGACCTCGTCGACCGCATCGGGCGTGGCGACGCCTTCCATCACGGCATACATGGCCTCGTTCAGCAGCGGCATCAGCACGCGGTTCGAGACGAACCCAGGCGCGTCGTTGACCTCAACGGCCGTCTTGCCCAGCTTCTCCGCCAGCGTCGCGACCGTCTCATAGGTTTCCTGGCTGGTCTGCAGCCCGCGAATCACTTCAACCAGCTTCATCACCGGCACCGGATTAAAGAAGTGCATGCCGATCACGCGCTCCGGCCGCCCCGTGACGGCAGCCAGTTTGGTGATCGAGATCGACGAGGTATTCGAAGCGAGAATGATTTCGGGCCTGGCGATCTTGTCCAGCTCCTGGAAGAGCGCCTTCTTTACCTCGAACTTCTCCGTCGCCGCCTCGACGATGAAGTTCGCTTCGGCCAGATCCGTCCGGTCGAGCGTGCCTTCGATCCGCGCCAATGCGTCGTCAACATCGTTGACGGTAATCTTGCCCTTCTCCGCCTCGCGGCCGAGATTCCTGCGGATCGTCTCGAGGCCGCGATCGAGAAAGCGCCGCTCAACCTCACACAGCAGCACACGGTAGCCGCTGCGCGCGAAGACGTGCGCGATGCCATTGCCCATGGTGCCGGCGCCGATCACGCCGACGGTTTGAATGTCAGTCACCGGATGGAATCCTCTCCGAGGATTCTAATCGCCAATTCTGACCACAAGCGCGGTCACGTTATCCCGCCCGCCAGCCTCGTTGGCCGCATCCACCAGTGCCTGCGCGGAACGATCCAGATCGTTGCCGGCGCCGAGAATCCGCGCAATGCCGTCTTCATTCACCTCGCGCGTGAGCCCGTCGCTGCACAGCAGGAACACATCGCCGAGCTCAGGCCGGATCTCGGCCACATCCTCGGTGATCGAGGGCTGCGTGCCGATCGCCCGCGTGATCACGCTGCGCAGCGGCGATCGCTCGGCCTCTTCCGCGGTCATGGCGCCCAGACGCATCTGCTCGTCGACCAGCGAGTGATCCTGGGTGACGCGTTCCAGCTTGCCCGCGCGCAACAGGTAACAGCGGCTGTCGCCGGCATGGGCCACGAGAGCGTGGCTGTTTTCCAGCAGCAGCGCCACCAGCGTGGTTCCCATTCCGTACAGGTTCGGCTCGCGCTCGGAGCGCTCGAGGACGCTGCGATTGGCCTCGGCGATGGCCGTGTGCAGACGATCGCGTCCACCTTCCGTTTTCTCGTCCGCGTTCGGATTCGCGCTCATCCGCTCGACGATCGCGTCAACCGCCATCCGGCTGGCGATCTCGCCGCCCGCCGCGCCGCCCATGCCGTCGCAGACGACATAGATGCCGTGCTCCGGCCGCATGCCGAACGAGTCTTCATTGCCTGTGCGGACTCGACCTTTGCTGGTGCGCGCCGCCGCCTTCGCCGTCATCATCGCGTGGGTTGCCGAACCAGAATCACGATACACGAATGTCATCCTGAGTGAAGGCTGGTTCGCATCGCGAGCCAGTCAGAGTCGAATGGACCTCCCGAGCGTCGGCAATCCCGGCGCTGGCGGCGGGATTCGCGAGGGCTTTTCCCCGCGCCAGGTGTCCTCTGTGTCCATGGTCACCATCCCACGCGCCCCCGTCCTCTACAATCACCCTGAGGAACCATCGACCATGCCGCGTAAGCCGCTCATCGCCGCCAACTGGAAAATGTACAAGACTCCCGCCCAGGCGCAGGAGTTTTTTAAGAGCTTTCTGCCTCTGGTGGCCAATCACGAACGCGACGAGATCGTCGTGTGCCCTTCGTTCACCTCGATCTCCGTCGTCGTGGCCGCGGCTACGGGCTCCGGTGTCGCCGTGGGCGCGCAGAATATGCACTTCGCCGACGAGGGCGCCTACACCGGCGAGATCTCTCCCCTGATGCTGAAGGCCATCGGGCCGACGCACGTGATTCTCGGGCACTCCGAGCGGCGGCAGTATTTCGCCGAGACCGATGAGCTGATCAACAAAAAGCTGAAGGCCGCGCTGTCTCACCAGTTGATCCCGATCGTGTGCGTGGGAGAAGTCCTGGCCGAACGCGAGGCCGGCAAAACCAACGAAGTGCTGGTGCGCCAGACGCGCGGCGTTCTGGCCGGCATCACGGCCGCCGAGGCGGTGCCGATCATCATCGCCTACGAGCCGGTTTGGGCCATCGGAACCGGCAAAACGGCCACGTCGCAGATCGCCGCCGAGGCGCATGCGGTGATTCGCGGGGAAGTGGCGAAAGTGCTGGGCCAGCCGACGGCGGACGCGGTGCGCATCCTGTACGGAGGCAGCGTGAAGCCGGACAACGCCGCATCCCTGATGGCAGAGGAAGAAATCGATGGGGCGCTGGTGGGCGGCGCGAGCCTCGATCCCCAGTCGTTCGCAAAAATCGTCAATTACTAGCTCTCGCGCATCGAACAGAGGATGAACGAGCCAGAAACGATTCGCGAAATTCTGGAAAACGCGCGCACCATTGCCGTGGTGGGCCTGACCAACCGCGAGGGGCGCGCGTCGCTCGGCGTCTCGCGCTTCATGCAGTCGCAGGGATACCGGATCATCCCTGTGAATCCTCTCATTGATGAGGTGTTGGGGGAGAAGGCGTATCCCACGCTCGACGATGCCATTGACGCCCATCCGGAAATCGACCTGGTGAATGTGTTTCGCTCGCCCGAGCACGTGCCGGAGATCGTCAAGGACGTGATCCGCCTGAAGATTCCGCGCCTGTGGCTGCAGGAAGGCGTCTGCCACGATGAGGCCGTGGGTTGGGCCGAAGCGGCCGGGATCAAGGTCGTCCAGGATCACTGCATCCTCAAGGAGCGCATGGCCGCGGGCTGGCGCGGGCGCTGATGCGGACCGTTTTGCCGTAGCCCCCGCCAAGGACCGGCATCCGCCGTAGAACAACCCGCGCCGTGTGCCGATAAAGAAAGCGTGCAGCCTCCGGTCCCCATCGATCCAGTTTGGCAAGCAAGAATCCAGCAGACGTACCAGTCTGGTTCTATGCCCGCGTGGGGGGGTGCGGAGACCTCCGGACCGCTGCTCACGCAGATTGAGCCGGTACTGGGCCAGGATGCCGAGCCGGATCCAACATTCTTCGTCGAGAGCTGGACGGTCGGAGTGACCGCGGCCTCAGAGAATTATCTGCACCGCCACCAACACCAGAAGAGCCACGAGTCTCCAGCCCCGGCCGGTTTCCCGAGCTTCTCCTTTGTGGCATTCCTGAATCCGGACCCGCTCGCGCCCGTCGCTCCGGCGAGTTCACCCAGCGCAACCGGGCCGGCGAGGAAGTCTTGCGTGACCGGAGCGCGCGACGGTGAGGAGATGGACGCATTCGTGCCTGGCCCGCTCACGTTCCAGGCAGCCTGCCGGTTGCTGGGAGTGGCTGCGATCAGCACGCGGGAGCAGATCAGGGCTGCCTACCGGAAGATGGCGAGCCGCTATCATCCGGACCGGCTGGAGAACGCGGCGGGTGGCGATGCAAGACTCGCCAGCGACCGGATGGCCTCGATCAACGAGGCGTACCGACTGCTGTGCGATCTTGCGGTCGAGCGATCCGCGTAGGGAATCCACTCCAGCCAACACAGAGCACAACAGAGCAGCGGTTTTGACGCGTTGTTCGGCCAGCCCCTAAACGCCCACACCCTTCGGCTTCACGTTCTCCCGAATGAACGTCACCACCGACTCCAGCGAAGTCCCCGGACCAAAGACAGCCGAAACGCCGTTCTCTTTCAGCGCAGCAATGTCCTGCTCCGGAATGGTGCCGCCCAGCACGACGAGAATATCGCCCGCGCCCTGCTCGCGGAGCATCGCCGTCACCCGCGGAACGATGGCGTTGTGCGCGCCGGAAAGGATGCTCAGGCCCACGCAGTCGACGTCTTCCTGAATAGCCGCGCTCACGATCATCTCCGGCGTCTGGCGAAGGCCGGTGTAAATGACCTCCATCCCCGCGTCGCGAAGTGCGCGCGCGATCACCTTGGCGCCGCGGTCGTGGCCGTCCAGGCCAGGCTTGGCGACCAGCACGCGGATGGGATGGGTGCGTTCGGTCATGCAGAACGCTGAAGAATACCATGGGCGTGCAGGGTCACGGCATCCGCACCGCGTGCGCGCGGACCAAACCCAGCCGGCGCAGCAGACTGCTCATCGTCAGCCCCTGCACCACGATGGAGAAGATCACAACGATATAGGTGATGGCGAGCAGGCGATCGTGCGGACGGCCCTGGGGAATCGACAGAGCCAGCGCGACAGCGAGTCCGCCGCGCAGTCCACCCCAGGTCAGCACACTCATCGCGCCGCGCACCGGCTTGTGGAATGCGCGAACCAGTCCCAGCGAAGCGGCGACGCTTAGCCATCGCGCACCCAGCACAACCGGAATCGCCAGCAGGCCGGCATAGACGTACTCGATGCTCCATGGCATCGCGATCAGCTCAAGGCCGAGCAGCAGAAAGAGAATCACGTTCATGAACGTGTCGATCAGATCCCAGAAGTCGTCGACGTGATTGCGGGTTTCCTCGGACATGGCGAGATGCCGCGCACGCCCGCCTACAACCAGTCCAGCGGCCACAGCTTCCAGTGGCGCCGACAAACGCAGGGCGTCGGCCAGGGCATACCCGCCCATGGCCAGCGCCAGCGTGAGCAACGCTTCGAGGCGGTAACTGTCCACCGTCCGGATCAGTCGATAACAAATGAAGCCGAGCGCGAGGCCGAGAATCACGCCGCCGCCGGCTTTAATCAGGAGCAGCCACGTAAAGCTGGCGACTGACGGCGGACCGCCGCCATCGACCGAGGCGAGCAGCGTAAGAAACACCACCGCGCCCACGCCATCGTTGAACAGCGATTCGCCGGTGAGCTGCGCCTCGAGACCAGCCGGTGCATCGACACGCCGCAGCAGTTCAAGCACGGCGATAGGATCGGTGGGCGATATGAGCGCGCCAAAGAGCAGACAAGCAACCCAGCTTGCTTGAAAACCGGTTGCTGTGAGGATGAGTTTCAGCAGTCCGGCCACAATGGCGGTAGAGAGCAGCGTGCCAAAGACCGATAAAGCCGTGACCGCCGCTTTCTGTTTCCCCAGCTCCTTCAGATCGAGCTTGAGAGCGCCGGCGAAGAGCAGGAAGGCCAGCATGCCGTGGAGCACCACAGCCGAAAAGTCGATGCGCCCGACTTCGGCGGCGACCCTGGCATGCAATCCAGGGACGGCACTCCCCACCAGCACAAACACCAGAGACATGCCGAGCGACTGCAGCATCACGCCCACGGTGATGGGCAGGCGGAGCACACGGCGGCTGATCAGGCTGAACGCCGCAGCCAGACAGACCAGCGTGCTGACCAGCGCGAAAACCGGCATGACAGAACTGTATCGTGGGGAGCGCTCAATGGAGACGCGAATCGCCCCAGCTCTTTCCCCAGGCGGGCTCGCTGGGCATCAACTCCAATCCCCACTCGCGAGAGACCGCTTCGGACTTATTCGGATCCGCGGTCCGGCTCGTCCCCGGCCGATTCCAGTCCGGCGATGGCTTCCTCTTCAATGTCCCATTTGCGCAGGATGCGGAAGATGACGCTCGATCCAAAGCCGGCGCGCATCAACATCCGGGCCACGCGAGCGGCTTCCTTCTGGCTTGCGGGCTTCTTCACGCGCTTGCGCTCCAGATGACGCCGGGCAAGCTCTTCTTCGTCGACGCTTTCGTAAGCGGCTTCGAGGGTCTTGCTGATCACGGGGGCCTGAACGCCTTTGCGCATCAGGTCCTGCTGCACCCGGCGCTTGCCAAAGCTGGCGTTTTCCTGGCGCAGCTTCGCATAATCCTGCGCATAGGCGGTGTCGTTGAGATATTTGCGTTCGATGAGGCGCGCGACGACGGCGTTAATCTTAGCTTCTCCGGAATCGCCGGGCTCGACGCGGCGGTGCAGCAGGCGCTTCACTTCGGCGACGGTGCGCATCTGCTGGCCCAGCAGCTTCACGGCATAGTCGAACAGGTCGTCTTCAGCCAGAGGAGCGGCGGGCTTGCGGGCTCGCATGAAATCAGCCTTGGTTCCGTTCGCGCTCAAGTCTCTCTTCGCGACTTAGCCCGAAATCTTCCATGTATCTGGGGTCGGTGGCGAGGTCGGAAGGTCCGCCGTGAAATTGGCCCAAGCCGATGATGCGTCGTGCGGTCGCTAACCCACTCGCCGCTTTTGATGCGGACTTCGGTGTTTCCGTGGGCCCCTTTGAGTCATTGGAGTGTGATGCTGTGAGTTTTTTCATGGCCGAACCTCTGTGCTTCCGGGCTAGCCCCTGCGCCGATACCGGATGTCAAATTCGTATCCCGGATTCGGCGGGAACATCTCCGCCACATGCCGCAGCCGTTCCGCCAGCGCGGGCGCGGCCAGCAGCGGATACTCACGCTCGCGCAGATCGACGTAATCGAAATCGACGGTGAGCGAAAGCATGTAGACGGCCAGCGCGTCGGAGAAGCTCGACTCCAGGTAGCTCGATTTAGCGCGCTCGTCCACCTCGTTGCCGCGGCTGCGGTCGACCGCGCGGCGCCGGCTCTCCCACGCATCGTGGCTGGTTTCTCCGCGCACGTCGTTGGTCGCCTGCGACCATGCCAGCTCCGCGAAGCTCTGCGGTACCCCCACGAGGTCCACGAAGTGGTGCCCGACGTTGATCAGAAACTCGAACGCCAGCGCGAAGCGGTCCTGCATCAGCCGGGTCGAGATGAAAATGCACTCGGAGCCGCCGAAGCGGACGTTGCGATGGCAGATCGCGCGATCCCCCAGATCCACGGTGTAGTCCGGAGCGACCACGGTGTCGTCGTTTTCGCCGATGGCGAGTGGGACGAAGTACCACGCTCGCTGGCGCAGCGCGGCCGCGATCACGGTGGGCACGGCCTGAACGATGCGCTCCAGTTCATCGGAGCCGGCGCGCAGTTCGCCGAACGTCGCCCAGCACATACCATTTCCGGCCTCGCGCACCTGGGCCTCCTGGGCCACCTTCGCTGCGGAATACAAGGGGATTTGCGCGGTTCCAGCCATAAGTCTGTATTCTAGTGGCGTGCTGCCGAAATACCTAATCGCGCCCGCCGTTGCGCACCGCACAAAGGAGCCCGTGCGATGACCGCCGCGACCCAGCCAGCCCGCCTGCTCGGCATTCCGCTCGGGGATTTCGGTTTCTTCTCGGCGCTGCTCCTCGCGCTCGCCTCCGGCTTCCTCACCTTCTTCGCTTCCTGCTTCCTGGCCATTCTCGCGTTGCTGTGCTGGAACATCGTCGGGCACAACCACGTCAATTACGCCGATAGCTACCGCTACGTTGCCTTCCCGCTCGGTCTCGCGGTCCTTGCATTCGGGCTCGTCTTCTTCACGTCCGTGTGGCTGCGCCGCAGGCTTTCAGGAACACACTGATGGCCGTCGTCACGGTTGCATCGAGCGGTCTCATGCCGACGCCGCAAGAATCCCGCGCCTTCTGCGCACAGCTCGAATCTGGCGACATCCTCTATTTCCCCGAGACGCCGGTCCCGCTCGCCGCCCAGGATGCCGGCTTCCTGCTCGGACAGCAGCAGGCCGACAGTTCGCTGCACAAGAACATTGCCTACAAGCCCAACATCGACCGCCTCAGCGGCGTCGATACGAAGACCGCCGACCCTGCTGCGGTGGCGCGGCTGCAGCAGATCATGCGCTCGTATTCGACCTCGGTGGTGCAGTTTCTCGCCCGATTCCTGTCGCCCTATCAGCAGCACTGGAAGCTCGACTACGCCAGCTTTCGTCCCCAGGAGGAGCAGAACCGCGACCTGCCGCTGCGGCGCCGCAACGACCTGCTGCACACCGACGCGTTTCCCACGCGGCCAACCTATGGCGCCCGCATTCTGCGTTTCTTCAACAACATCAACCCGACCCGCACGCGCGACTGGATCGTGAGCGATCCGTTCGCCGCGACGGTGCGGCAGTTCGCTCCGCACCAGATCGCGCCCCATCCCGGCTCGGCGCTCTCGCGAGCAGGCAAAGCTGCCGGCCGGGCGCTCGGTCTCGGCGGCGCGATTCCGTCGCTCAAGCGCTCGCCCTACGACGACTTCATGATGCGCTTCCACAATTTCCTGAAGGAGAATCCGCGCTTCCAGTCCGATTGCCCAAAGTATCCGTTCCAGTTTCCGCCGGGCTCGTCGTGGATGGTCTACACCGACACGGTTCCCCACGCGGTGCTCGCCGGGCAGTATGCCCTGGAACAGACGTTCCTCGTCCGGCCCGAGGCCATGGTGCGCCCCGAGATCTCACCGCTGAAGCTGCTGGAGGAGATCGCGCACGCCCCGCTGGTGTGAGGTTTTTGCGTCGCGCACCCGCGCAATAGCATCCTTATACTCACGGGAACCCCAGCTTCCCGCCCCGTTGCAAACGATGACCTCCAAAGCTACTCCAGCCGTTCTCGCTCTCCTGGCCGCTGTTTCTGTTGTGACGGCTTACGCGCAGTTCGCGCCGCGGCACATCTATGACCAGAATGCCGACGCGCGCGCCGAGATCCGTGACGCCCTCACCACGGCGGTGCGTGAGCATAAGCGCATCATTCTCGACTTCGGAGGGAACTGGTGCGGCGATTGCCAGGTGCTCGATATCTACCTCCGCCGCGCGCCCAATGAAGCAATCCTGAACGCGAATTACGTCCTGGTCGACATCGACATCGGCCGCTATGACAAAAACCTGGACCTTGCACGGAAGTACGACATTCCGCTCAAACTTGGTGTGCCCGCCCTGGCTGTGCTCGACTCGCGCGGACGCCTGCTCTACAGCCAGAAGAACGGCGAGTTTGAAAAGATGCAGCGCATGAGCCCCGAGTCCGTGACGGAATTCCTCGAAAAATGGAAGGCTCGCGACCACGAGAGCCGGGGCGGCCTGTAGCAGGTAACTCTCTACCTTCGATTCCTCCCTGCTGTTACCTTTTCGATATCGGTCATTCCGGTCGCGACGTTAGACTGAACTGCGTATGCTGCGCCTGCTCGTGCATCTCCGTCGGGCCGTCTGGGCCGCCTTTGGCCATAGTGTGTTCTCCATGGCCAAGGCCGCGGCCTATTCTGCAATGCTCAGCATTTTTCCCGCGCTCGTCGTCATCACCACGCTCTTTGCGGTCATGCCTTCCGGCGACGATATCCGCGGCGTCCTGCGCGCGGCGCTGCAGCAGGTGCTTCCGCCGGACACTATGCTGCTGGTCCAGAACTACTTCATCAACTATCACACTCGGTCCATCCGCATCGTCTGGGGCTGCGCCTTCGTCAGCGTCTTCGCCGCCACCGGAGTCCTGCTCACCTTCATGGACGGCTTCCGCCGCGCCTATCGCCTCCCGCGCGGCGTGTGGGGCTTTTGGCAGGAGCGCCTCGCCGCCGCGCTGCTCGTACCTGCCACCGTCATCCCCATGGCCACGGCCACGGCTTTTCTCACCTTCGGCCATTTCATCGAGCAGTGGATGATCCAGAACTCCGATCACGAGCTCCGGCTCTACGTCATCCTCTTCTGGCGGCTCATCCGCTGGACCATCGCCCTGGCCGCAAGCGTGATATCGCTGGTGTTCATCTACCACTTCGGCGTGCCTCGCCACAAACACCCGCTGCGCGGCGGAAGGATGGCCTTCATTCGCGGCCGCTGGCGCGAAACCCTGCCCGGCGCCACCATCGCCACCGCTTCGTGGTTTCTGGCCACGCTCCTGTACGGCTTGTATGTCACCCGCTTCGCCGACTATTCCATCGTGTACGGATCGCTGGGCGCCGGCATCGCCACCCTGGTCTGGCTCTACATGATCTCGTTCAGCGTGCTCATTGGCGCCGAGTTCAATGCGCAGCTCTTTCCGTTCCACGATGTCCGCTCCGGAGGCGTGACCGAGGTTGGCCTGCCGCCCGATCCGGCGATCCTCGAGCCCGGTTCCGCTTCAAATCAACCGATCCTGCCACCTCACGCTGCCCGATCCGCCGCCGCACGGTAAAATCGGTTCGGGACTCGTACCATACGTGGGCGCCATCTCCAGAACCGCGCCGTCACACTCAATTCTTTGGGGGTTGGATGAACTTCTTGCAGTCAGGGACCGGCGTCGCCAGCGACAGCCTGCGCCGCGCTAAAATCGTCGCCACACTCGGACCAGCTTCTTCCAACGAAACCATCTTCCGCGAGCTGCTCCGCGCCGGCCTCGACGTTGCCCGCCTCAATTTCTCGCACGGCACACTACCGGAGAAGTTAAAGCTCATCGAAATGGTCCGCAAAGTCGCCCGCGACGAACGCAAAAACGTCTGTATCCTCGGCGATCTCCAGGGACCGAAAATCCGCACCGGCCGCCTGAAGAACCGTATTCCCGTTCAGCTGAAAGCCGGTCAGCGGCTGACCATTACGCCGCGCGACATCCTCGGCACTTCTGCTGTGATCTCCACCACCTTTCCCACTCTGGCGGAGAACCTGGAGCCGGGTGCGCGCATTCTGCTCTCCGACGGCCTCATCGAACTGCGCGTCCTCCAGATTCCCGGCGAAGAAGTCGAGTGCGAAGTGATCAACGGCGGCATGCTGGGCGAGCACAAGGGCATCAATCTGCCTGGCATTCCGGTGCGCGTGCCCTCCCTCACTGAAAAGGACGAGGAAGATCTCGAGTTCGGCATGAAACATGGCGTCGACGCCATCGCGGTTTCGTTTGTCCGCACCGCCGAGGACGTCCGTCACGTCAAATTCCGCGTCGCCGCGCTGGGTATGGAAACCTGGATCATCGCCAAGCTCGAAAAGCCGCAGGCCATCGAGAACCTCGAGGCGATCCTGGAAAACGCCGACGGCGTCATGGTTGCCCGCGGCGACCTTGGCGTCGAGATGCCTCCGGAAAAAGTACCGGCCATCCAGAAGCACGTGATCCGTCGTGCCGCCGAGTACCGCAAGCCGGTCATTACGGCCACGCAGATGCTTGAGTCGATGATTGAGAACCCGCGCCCGACCCGCGCCGAGGCCAGCGACGTGGCCAACGCCATCTACGACGGAACCGATGCCGTGATGCTCTCCGCCGAGACCGCCGCCGGCAAGTACCCGGTCGAAGCCGTCAAGATGATGGCCAAGATCGTCAGCGAAACCGAGTCCAATCTGCGCGAAACCACCGTGTGGGAAACCCGGCGCAACCACCACATGCGGCTCTCCATAGCGGAGACCATTTGCGAGTCCGCCGCCCACGCCGCGGAGGACCTCGACGTGAGCGCCATCGCCGTCTTTACCGAATCCGGCACCACCGCGCGCCAGCTTTCCAAGTACCGGCCCAAGCCGCCCATCTACGCCCTCTCCAGCATCGACTCGGTCATCCACCGCATGTCCATGCTGTGGGGCGTACACCCCATCAAATGCCCGAAGCTGCAGACCGCCGAGCAAATGGTGGAGCTGGCGGAAACCGTTTTGGAGGAGGGCGGTTTCGTCAAACCGAAGGAGATTCTGGGCATCGTCGCCGGAACCTCGACCCGCTCCGGCTCGACCAATTTCCTCCGGCTGCACGTGCTGGGCGACCGTCTGACAGAAGATCCGATGCACCGCGGTAAGAGCGCTGCCAAATCCGGCGGCAAACCAGCCCGTAAACCACCATCCCGCAAATCGCGAAAGCCCGCCCGCTCCGCGCACTAAGGCGCGCCGCCCCGGCTCTGTCTCATTCCGGTACTCTCGGGCTCTTTCTGTCCCATCTCGCCCCGGTGCGCCTTCAATTTCCCTCTTGCGCAACTGCCTTCCGGGGGCGGATATTCATCTCTGGCAGCAATCTGAAACCGGTATCGCTCCGCGGAGTCTCGTGCGTTGGGTGCATTCTGCGTACTCTCTCTCCGTTTGTTCCCACTCCGATTTCAGGGCTCCGAACCCGTGGTGGCGTTATGCAGATGACAACACAAACAGAAGAAATACGGGCACTTGTTCTCCAAATCGCGAAAGCACTGGTCGATATTTCTGAGGACGTAAATCTGGAAGTGGTGGAGAAGGAAACTGGCTCAGTCCTGCGCCTGCGCGTGGCTCCTGAAGATACCGGTAAGGTAATCGGCAAGCAGGGGCGTACCGCGCGGTCGATCCGGACCATTTTGGCGGCCTGCAGCATGAAATACCATCACCACTACTCTCTGGAAATCGTCGAAGAACAGGGGCAGGCTTCTGTCCGCTCCGCCGTTCTTGCGCAGACGAACTGAGGGATCCCCCCATCGGCCCTGCGTTCCCTGCTTTCCGCGGCCCCCCGCGCGGTCCCGGCGCGGCCGATGGCGTGTTCCGGCTTGGATAGCCTTCCTTCAGATTCCGTCGCTGAGGTTGGTTCCCCCGGCCCCATCGATCCTCTGCGCCGATCCGGCTCCGATCCGCCGGCCTGCGAGAGTGATTCTCATCACATCCCTCCCCGGCCCCAGACGGCAAACTACCTGAACATCCCGCGGTAAGGAGCCCGAAACCGATGAATACCGCTCGCCTGATTACCCAGTTGCTCGAAATCGAACAAGCCCTCGGAAAAGTCGAAACCCCCAGGATACGCGGTATGCTCTTTGAGGCCCAGGAGAGCGTCCTCGAGCTGGAAAAGCAGATGATCGAGATCCTCACCGACTACGAGGGTTTGCAGATGCTGATGGAATTCAGCCGCAACGCGGCCAGCTCGGCTCTGCCGGATAGGGAGATCCCGGCGAAAATGCTGCTGAACTAGTGTCCCGTCTCCGAAGTTCGCTAACGAATGCTTCCTCGGTTTTGTATCAGGGCACGACTTCAGTCAGGATTATTCACTTGACGAAGGGCGTCCCGGAGGCGTTCAATGACGCCTAAGCCGCGACCACGCCTTCCGTTGCTACAAAAGCGGCTTTTGGTTAAGAGGAACCCAATGACCATTGCCGCTGGCTTTCATTTGAAGGAGTTCATCGTCATGTTCTCCGACACCGAGTACACCAAAGGGAACACTGTCTACGATGGACCCAAAATCTTTCCCAAACGGGATTATCCCATTCCGGTAAGAACCTGTTTCGCAATCGCAGGCTCAGTACCTAATGCGAGGCAGGCAATTCGCAAGATTGAGGAGGAAGTGGCGAAACTTGACGCCTCACATCTTAGTCAGTCGGCAGTAATCGACGCAGCAGAGGCGGCCCTCCAGCCCATCTATGATCGCCTCAGACAACGGCAAGATTACTGGTCGGATGGCGGACCGCAATTCTATCTATTAATGTCGGTATGGGCTGGAGGCACTACTGAGCTATATGCCAATTACGAAGATGTGGTGAACGAGGTTCACGAAGAAGAATTTATTGGCAGCGGGGAGACATTCGCGCGGTATGTCACAGCTCCAATTTTCGACCCCGGTATGAGCCTTATCGACGCTATCGGGCTAGCGAATTACGCGCTCACTATCACGAAACAGAACGTTGCCTCGTGCGGCAAGCGTAACCATATTGTTGTGATACCCAAGGTATACGGAGAAGCCGTGGTTCTTCCGCATGACAAAATTCGCGAACTGGAAAAGACTCAGGCATTTTTTCAGGAACTTATGCAAAAAACTTTTTTCATGGCGACTGTACCCGACATGCCCCCCGCTGGCTTCGAGGCACATGTTACGGTTTTAAGGGAAACAATTGAGAAAATCAAAGAACGACAGAAGCATAATCACACCGCCTATAAGACATTGACGGATAGGATCAGCAGCAGAAAGCCATGTGATCCGACGGATCTGGTAGCCCTAAGGGAGCACCTCGAAGACTTAAAGGCTACCACAGAGGAAGCAGAACGGCTCTGGGTCGAAATGGCTTTTACCCCATAGAGTTCACGCCGTTAGCTCCTCAAACGTCAGCGGATCGGCGGTAACCATGTGGCGCAGTGTATCTACGAAAAGGTCGGAGCGGCCACGGCGGTTAAACCGGAAAGTCATCTCCTCAAGGTAAGCGGCAAGATGTTTTGCAGAAATCCGATGCCAAGTTCCGATCACACCGCGCTTCAGAAGCGAGAATGCCGACTCCACGGTGTTGGTGTGAATGTCGCCGTCAACGTAGACCTTCGCCTTATGCTTGATCGTCTTGTGCTTCGCTGTGTGGCCCGTTTCCTTCATTGCTCCGGGATAGGCGTTGAACTCATCGGTCACGATCACGTCAACGTCTTCGCTGATGTTCTCGCGGATGAACTGCGCCAGCGTACCGCTCTTGGCATCGGCGGAATGGAAGAACCGCGTCTCGCCGCCGCGCTGCCGGAGCCCGATTACAATCTCCTTGGTGCTGAGGCCATGTCCCGGCTTGTTCTGATGGCCGCGCTGGACTCCACCAACATAGGTCTCGTCCATTTCAACCGTGCCGTACAGCATCGTCTTCTCCGACGTCGCCATCGCCGCTCTGATCCTGTGGCAGAGATACCAAGCTGTCTTGTAGGAGCCTTTGTGCTCTCCCCACAACGTCCGTTTAAGCTGCATTGCACTCATGCCCTTCTTGGACTCACAGATGAGCAGTACGGCGAGAAACCAGAGGGGCAGAGCAAGGTGAGAGTCATGGAAGATCGTTCCGCTGGTCACGGTGAACTGATACTCGCAGCCAACACACTCAAAGCGGGCATAGTCCTTCATACGCGACACGCGGCGATCCTTGCAGCGCGGGCACTCAACGCCTTCGGGCCAGCGAAGCCGCTCCAGCAGTTCGCGGCAGCAATCGTCAGTCGAATACATCTTGTTAATTTCAGGGAGTGTCATGGCTAACCCTCGCAAACCGAAATCACCACTTCAGCGCGTACCCACTCGGAAACTGGTTGCAGCGATAAAGCGCGATTTGCGAACGATCCCCATTCCCGTTCAGCCAGAGAAACCAAAGAAAGGAAAGGGTTAACGTTCAGCATGAAAGGATTATGTCAGAATCGTAACCCTTCGTCAAGTGAATAATCTTGACTTCAGTCGTGCCGTAAATGGCACAAAATCAACCGGGCTTTCAGCCCCTGAGGAAATGTTCTTCGGCACTTCGATCCGTCGGATTATTGAATGAACTTAAGGGACACCACACCAGGACGCCGCCCCAGGGGAATGAACCGCCGTCCACAGAGCCCGTTCACCGATGGAATAGCGGGTCTATAGAGCGGTTAACATTGCCCGGCAGTGTTATTTCTAAGGGTATTAACCATGCTGATATCCGATTGCGACCCAGGCCGGCATTGTGGCAGAATGCCTCGCTCCCCCGAACCTGTGAAAGGGGTACGAACGCGATGGCAAAGGTCCTGGTCGTGGCGCAGTGCGAGGATGCAAAGAAGTGGCGCGATAACTTTGTGAAGCACGCTGCCTTGTTCCGCAGCATGGGAGCGACAGCGCCCGTCAGCTTCGGGCAGGACAGTGACTGGGTCGCGGTCATGCTGGAGGTGAAGGACCTGGACACCTATAAGAAGGTTCTCAGTTCCCCGGCGACCGCCGACGCCATGGCGATGGATGGCCTACGGCGCGACACCGTGAAAATGTTCGTGCTGGATGGTCATCTGCCGGTCTAGGAACGCACCGCAGCAAACCCCAAAAACCCTTCAACCACAAGCCACGGCAGCGTCTCCCGGCTGGCTTTGTTCAGCAGTTCGTGCCCCGCGCCCTTGACCTCTAACAACTGCGTTCGCGCGGGGATCAGTGCAATCGCGGACTCCAGCTCCGCAATCGAGCCGAAGCCGTCGTGTGTTCCCGAGACGAACAGCGCCGGCGTTTCGATCTGTGGGAAGTGCTTCGTCCGCATCTGCTGAGGCTGCCTCGGCGGATGCAGCGGATAGGACAACAGCAGAAGCGCGTCCGCAACGCTGGGCTCGGATGCCGCGAGCATCGAGGCCATCCGGCCTCCATAGGAATGGCCGCCCAAAAATACCCGCGCCGGTTGAACATCGCGGCGCATGGCCTCGACGGCGGCGCGAAGACCCGCCTGGTCCCGAGCGGCGGTTCGCAACGGTGGCCCAGCAGGCCGCTCCTGCCGGAACGGCAGATCGCAGCGCAGAACCGCGAACCCGGCGCCCGCGAACGCCTCCGCCAGCAGGACCAGGAGCGGCGCCTGGCAATTCGACCCAGCGGAGTGCGTAAACACAAGCCCGGCGCCGGACGAAGCCGCTGAGTCCGGTGTGTGCAGAAACCCGCGGACGGGTTCCGAGCCCGACGTGTCCAAGAACGGCTGCACGGTCGGCATCGCTACGCGCCTGGACTGGCTGCCGGTTCCGATCGGAAGAATGCGCGTGCATCCGCCCGGAAGAGCAGGATCGTGATGCCGACAAAGATGATGGCGTGAAAGAGAGCCTGTCCGGGGCCGTTGAGCCAGGCGATCACGACGTGCGCCGCGATCCAGATGCAGGCGAGCCACCGTGCCCAGTTAGCGCCACGGAGCATGAAGACCCCAGCGATGAGAGCCAGCACCTGGCTGAGAAGAATCCATAGGTCTTCCGGATGCCAGGAGCGGATGGCGACCAGGCCATGGTGGACCAGGCCGACGATACCCACCACGATGTAGAGCCAGCCGAGAACCGTGATAGCGAAGGGCCTCATGATTGCTCCGGAGTATAAGGGTGCCCGCGGTAGCTAAGCGATCACGACCGTCTCACCGGCTGACCAACGATCGACACGAAGGAAACGCGGTCACTGTTAACCAACTCGATAACCAGAAGGGGTCTGACCCCTCCGGATGTTGTTGATTTCAATGACTGGCCAGGGGGTCCCGACCCCCCTTCGTCACGAATTGCGCTCTCCCGAATCCTTCACCCCGCGCCAGAAACAAGCTCACGCCGCCAGCTCGCCAATCGCCTTCACCAGCAAATCCAGATCGGCGGTGCGCGTGTAGACGTGCGGCGTAATCCGCACGCAGCTGATGTTCTCCCACACGATGCCGACCGTGTGGATCTTGTACTTGTCGAACAAAGCGCCGGCGACTTGCTGCGGTGTCATGCCGTCGATGGAGACTCCCCCGATCGCGCACGAGTACTCGGGCTTCAGCGAAGTGTGCAGTTTCACCTTCGGCATCGACTGCACCCGCGTCGACCAGTAGTTCTTGAGGTAGAAGATGCGCTGCTGCTTGCGCGCCTCGCCGATCCCCTCGTGAAAATTGATCGCTTCGCCGATGCCCTGCTCGATGGGGAAGCTGCGGGTGCCGAGATCCTCGAACTTGCGGATGTCGGCCGAGTGGGGACTGCTCGCGCAGGTGAGCGGCCAGACCTTCTCGATTTTGTCGGCCTGGATGTACATCATGCCGGAGCCGATCGGGGCGGAGAGGAACTTGTGCAGGCTGGTGCCAAAGTAGTCGCAGTGCAGGTCGGGAATTTTGAAGTCGATCAGCCCGAAGGAATGTGCGCCGTCGGCGAGCACCTCAACGTTGTGGGCGTGCGCCATGTCCGCGATCTTCGCCACCGGTAGCGTCTGGCCAACCCAGTTAATCATGTGCGTCACGTGGATCAGTTTCGTCTTCGGAGTGATGGCCTGCTCGTAAGCGCGGACGATCGCATCGTCGTCTTCGATGGGAAAGTCGAAGGAGATTTGCTTGTAGACGATACCGTCGCGCTCGGCGCGCTGGCGGTACGCCTCGATCATGTGGGGGTAGTCCTGTTTGGTGCCGATGACCTCGTCCCCCGCTTTGAGCGGCAGCCCGAAAATGATGGTGTTGAGCGCCTCCGTGGAGTTGCGGTCAATAGCGATCTCGTCGGGTTTGGCGCCGGCCAGCGCAGCAAGTTTCTGACGCAGCGGCTCGCGCCCCTGATCGAGGATCTGCCACATGTAATACGAAGGGCCTTCGTTGGTGAGCTGGTTGTAGCGCTCCACCGCTTCCTGCACAACGATCGGCGAGGGTGAGACGCCCCCGTTGTTCAGGTTGACGATGTCCGGATTGACCGAGTACGCGCGCTGAATCACGGACCAGTAGTCCTCGTTCTGGGCGACTTCGGCGGGGGCAAGGTCGCGAACCGCGTGTGCCGCAGCGGCGAAGTCCGCGGCGTGCGCCTGGCGGAACAGGCTGTTAACTGAAAAGGCACCCGCGAGCGTGGCGGTCCGCCTGAGGAAAGTGCGCCGGTCGGTTGGGGTCATGGCAAGCAATGTAGGGGTAAACAGGCCTGAATGGCAAATCCTGATTCAGAAAGCAACGACGCCCACCGGCCAGACGCCGCAAATCGGTAGTCCCTCCAAATCACGTGGTAATGCCACAGAAGTGGGAAGGGAAAGTGTGCAGAGCCACTGTTACTCTTCCTGCGGTTAGTAACGAATCCGGCAACCGCAGGCACGGCGCGGCAGCCAGCGACTGAGGATAAAACGTGCCAACCGCCTTACCGGGCCCCTGCACGTTGAGGAAATGGAAATCCCGGCGTAAGGACACCGCACGGTGACTGGGACCTACGATTCCGGTCTGGTCGTGCTCTCGCTGCTGATGGCGGCCCTGGCCTCGTACGCGGCCCTGGACCTGGCCGGACGCGTCGCAGCGTCGCACGGCCGTGCCGCCGCCTGGTGGCTGGCCGGCGGATCCATCGCGATGGGCGTCGGCATCTGGTCCATGCACTTCATCGGCATGCTGGCGTTTCGTCTGCCCATCGCGATGAGCTACGACCCTGCGATTACGCTGATGTCGCTGGTCATCGCCATTGTTTCTTCTCTGTTCGCCCTCTGGATCGTCTGCCAGAATCAATTGTCGTGGCCCCAGCTGGCGGCTGGCGCGCTCGTCTTTGGCGCGGGCGTCTGCTCCATGCACTACACCGGCATGGCCGCCATGCAGATGAAGCCGGAGATCCACTACAACCCCTTCCTCTTCGCCTGCTCCGCCCTGATCGCCGTCGTGGCATCGGGTGCGGCGCTGTGGATGGCCTTCCGTCTGCGCCGAAGATTCAGGGGTGTGCGCCGGTTGCGCGCCGCCGCAGCGGTGGTCATGGGCGTCGCCATCGCCGGCATGCATTACACCGGGATGGCGGCCGCGCGCTTCGCCCCGAACAGCCGTTGCACAGTCGCCGACTCCGGAGTATCGAGCCACTGGCTGGCGCTGTTCATCACCGTCTCTGCCGGTGCGGTTCTTTCCATCGCCCTCATCATCTCCGTTCTGGACATGCGCCTCGAAGAGCGCACCGCCATGCTTGCGGCTGGCCTCGCCGATGCCAAACAGGAATTGAAGTTCCTCGCTCTGCACGACAGCCTCACCAAACTGCCCAATCGCACCCTGCTGGCCGACCGCCTGGAGCAGGAAATCCAGAATGCGCAGCGGGAGCAAACCCGCTTCACCGTCCTTTCCATGGATGTCGACGGCTTCCGCCAGATCAACGATGTCTACGGAATGGCCATCGGCGACAAGCTGCTGGTGCAGATTGCTGATCGGCTGCGCAACTCCCTCCGCGCCCGCGACACCCTGGCCCGCCTCGGCGGCGACGAGTTTGTCGTGCTGGCCGACACGCAGCAGCCCGGCGACGCGGTCCAGCTCGCCGAAAAGCTGCTGGATGCGGTTCGTCAGCCGGTCGTGATTGACGCGCATGAACTCCGGGTCTCCATGAGTATCGGCATCGCCATCTACGACGGCCGCGAACCGCTCCCCACCGACGTGCTGAGACACGCCGACGCGGCCATGAACCATGCCATGGCCCTGGGCCATAACTGTTACGTCTTCTTTGAGTCCTCGATGAGCGACGACGCACAGAACCAGCTGCAGATGGTTCAGGAGCTGCGCCGGGCCGAGGAGCGCCAGGAACTGGTGCTGCATTACCAGCCCAAGTACAGCACCGAAGACGGGCAGATGATCGGCGCCGAGGCGCTGCTCCGCTGGCGCCATCCGCTGCGCGGCCTGGTTCCTCCCGGGGATTTCATCCCCCTGGCGGAAAAAACCGGGCTCATCTTCCAGATTGGCGCATGGGTGCTCGATGAGGCCTGCCGCCAGATGCGCGAGTGGCAGGATGCAGGGCACTGGGCCTGGACCATTTCGGTGAACCTCTCCGCGCTGCAGTTCAATCACCCCGATCTCATCGATCTCGTACGCACCTCGCTGGAGCGCTACCGGCTGGAGCCCCACAACCTCACCCTCGAAATCACCGAATCGACGGCCATGCACGACGTGAACACCAGCCTCGCGATTCTTCAGCAGCTCGACCAGATGGGCGTCCGCATCTCGATTGACGATTTTGGAACCGGCTACTCCAGCCTCCTCTACCTCAAGCGCCTGCCGGCCAGCGAACTCAAGATCGACCGCGGCTTCGTTCGCGACCTGATGCACGATACCGAAGACGCGGCAATCATTTCCGCCATTGTGGCGATCGGTCGCGCGCTGAACGTCAGAGTCGTGGCCGAAGGCGTCGAGACCCTCGAGCAGCAGCAGTTTCTCAAAGAGCTCGGGTGCAGCGGTCTGCAGGGCTTTTTACTGGGTCGCCCCATGCCCGCCGACGAGTTTGAGAAGGCCGTCACCTGGAGAGAAGCGGGCGATCGTGCCATGAAGCTTCTTGCCTGATCCAGGCTCTGCGATCCTCACCACAACAGAGCCCTTTGCTGCTGTGACGGCGATCACAGCCTCCCGCCCCATCCCCAGGTAGTTTTTCCCTAACCGTACAGGGCAGTTGAGCCGACTTTCGCTGCCGCTCCCGCGGCGGGCCACGCGCAGGAACGATGCAAACCCCGGATCGCCCCGACGATATGCGCGAGTTGATCACCCAGATCGCACGCGCTCTGGTGGATCTCTCCGACGAAGTCAGTGTTGAGGAAGAGGTCCACGGTGAGTCCACCACCCTGCGCCTGCGCGTGGCGCGCTCCGACGTGGGCAAGGTGATCGGCAAACAGGGCCGCACCGCCCGCTCCATGCGCACGATCCTGGGAGCGGTCAGCATGAAGCATCGTCACCGCTATACCCTGGACATTCTCGAAGAACAGCCGTAACCCCCGCGACAATCCGCGCCACCCGTCAGGACACGGCAACAGGAGAGGGCGCTGCCCGCTCAAAGCGGTTATGCTCCCAGCCTAGCGGCGGTTCTCAAGTGGCTAGGCACCCGGCTGCCCGCTTGAATTTTCCTCAAAAGGGGGCCATCCTTGTGGAGTCTGGCTCCCACGTGAAGAAGGCGGCCTTATGTCCGGGTATCGACGTTCCGCTGGTTTCTCCCTCCTGGCGGCGTTCTGTGCGCTCCCCTTGCTTGCAGCGCTGCCGTTGCGTGCCCAGGTGTTCACCGTTGAGGCCGAACACGTCGAAAAGCACTACACCGAATTTGCCCCCACCCATGTGAGGTACCCCGAGCAGCCCCTCAACCAGCTCGGTCGCGAAACGCTGATCCGTTTCATGCAGTCCGAGCAGGGATTCGCCATGCGACCCCTGCCCATCGCAAACCTCACCCTCCATGCCAACGGACACATGGATCCCACCGGCGACAAATATGTCGACCTCCTGCACCAGAAGGGCACCTCGGTCAAGCCCGGTGACCGCGTGGTGGTCACCGACATCAAGATCAACGAAAAGAGCATCGAGCTGGACCTGAACGGCGGCTTCGAGCACAAGCACAAATTCCTGCGCCATGTCTCCATCGGCATGGACCCGGTGAATACCGTCCCCCTGGCCGCCGACAACGGCCAGCCCATGACGGGATCGCGTCTGACTCTCGTCTTCGAGGAACGCGTCCCGGACCTGAATGGTGAGCAGTTGCAGGCGCTGCTCAAGCCCATGATCGACTTCGGCGTCAAGTCGCCCGCGGAGGCCTTTGCCGAGACGCTGCCTCCCTTCCTGCGCAACGCCATCGAGCAGCATCGCGTGCTCGTCGGGATGAACCGCGACATGGTCGTCTACGCCAAAGGTCAGCCGACCCGCAAAATCCGCGAGACGGCCGAAGACGGCAAGCTGTACGAGATCTGGATCTATGGTGAAACGCCGCAACCGGTCGAGTTCATCCGCTTCGACGGCAGCTTTGTGTCGGAAGTGAAGCTGGCCAGTGTGGGCGCTCCGATGGTGGTACGCAACCAGAATGAGATGGGCGACTACTGGGGCAATCAGTCGGTTGTGGCCACCAACCAGCACCCGATCAAGCTCGGCGATCAGACTGACGCTGATCGCTCGGCGGAGAACGCGCCCCGCCAGGCGCCCACCCTCCGCAAGCCCGGCGAACAGCTGCCCGAGGACAGCGACAAGAACAATCCGGCTGGTTCGATGCAGCCCGTGAAGATGCCTCCCGATCTGCAAAGGCCCGGCGATCCAGGCTATCACCCCACGGTTTCGGCGCAGCCGGAGCAGGGAAGTGGGACCCCTCAGCCCCAGTCGCAGGGGTCAGGAACGCAAACCCCAGGCAGCAATGGGAACGGCAACGGAAACAGCTCCGGAAACAGCTCGAAGCCATCGCAGAGCAACTCTTCGCAGTCGCAGACCAGCAACTCGAATACCGATCAGGGACCCAATCCCCTCGACAAACCGCAATAGCGCCGAGTTCCATGTCTACACCAGGGGCGGCCACGGATACGGTCTGCGCCCAACCGACTTGCCTATCACCCGCTGGCCTGACCTCGCCGCAACATGGATGAAGACAATTGGCATGGTGGGCGGGTCAAAAAAGTGAGGGCGGTTCTGTGGAGCTGCTTGATGCAGCGCGTCTGGATTGTCATCCCGGCTGCGGCGGCGCTCTTCGCGGGCACCTTGCCGCTGCAGGCCAGGAAGCCCGAGCTGCCGCGCATTCCTGGCCAGACGCTGCTCGTGGGCTGGCCTCCGTTTAGCCTTACCCTTTCGGCAGGGCCGAAGGCCTGGCCTGTGCAGGATGATCCGCACAGCCGCTGGTTGGTGGCTCCCAGCCTCTCCGCCAACGCAACCATCGTAGCCTCCGCTCACCGGATCGCCGGCGCGTTGCCGCGGTCCAGCGACCTGGTCGTCAGCCTTTGGTCCATGACCAACCACGACTGGACCGACTATCCGGCTCTCTCCCTGCAAGGCGGCGCGGTCGCCATTTCACCGGACGGGAACCGCGTGGCATGCGTTACGCGCTGGATGACGGACGCGCCGTCCCGGATCGAGGTCCTCGACCGCGCCACCGGGAAGATCGCGATAGGGCCGGAGGTCTACGAGCGCGCGGACACCGACATCAGCTGGGCTCCAGACAGCCGGCGGCTGGCCTTCGACATGGGCAGCAACGGAGGTCCCGTCAAATCCAACCCCTCGCCGCTGCGCGCGATTTACATCATGGACACGGATACGGGGACTCTCCGCAGGATCGCGCAGGCTGTCGCGCCCTCCTGGTCACCCTCAGGCGAGTGGATCGCATATCTGGACTACGCTCCGGACAATGACGACGCCGGGCCGGGTTTTGCCGCAGCCCATCCCAATCGCGTCGGCCTCATGCATCCCGATGGCAGCGGCGGCCGGGTGTTAATCACCTTCCCTCGTGACGAGTCGCTGATGATCCCGCCGGTGTGGTCCCCGGATTCGGAGGCCATCCTCCTCAACCGGTGGCATGACCGGCAGAACGGAACGATGGATGTCGATCGGATCCAGATCGGCTCCATGAAGGTCACGAAAGAATTCCGCAACGTGCCGCCTGTCTATGCGTGGATCGGCGCGAGGTGACACAACCCTGAACCTGACCTGATTTGCGGACGTCCGAGCCCGCAGGCCAAATCCGGAGCACCCGTGAGTGAGCGCGACCGAGTCAAAGGGGTGCCGAATTATGAGACCACTGAGAACTCTGCGAGGTTGGTTCAGCAGATGACCACCGCCAAATAGTAAACTCCCCGCATGACACTAACCGATCTTGTCTCATCCGTCGATTCTGAGATTGCCGTTCTCCAACAGGTCCGGGCACTGCTGGCCGGTCAGGACGGTCATGTCCGTCGTGGCAGGAAGCCGGGTAAGAAACGGACCATGAGCGCAGAAGGTCGCGCACGGATTGCAGCCGCACAGCGGGCACGCTGGGCGAAACAGAAGAAGGCGGCAAAGAAGGCCGCATAACGGCTGGGTCACGGCCCTCGAATTCGGGATCACGCTGTCAGAACTGCCGAAACGACTATGAGCACTTGAAAGAAGTGCTATCGCGGTTGAATGACCTGGTGGAGAAACAGCGCAACAACTGATCGAGCTATGCACACGCCTCAAGGCTTTGGAAGCCACCTTCGATACATTCATCACTCAGGCTGTTGATGATCGGGCGGAGCATTTGAGGGTAGCGGAAAAGATATGGATAACGTGCGTCCAGCTGCTTAGGTCTGCTCATTTCGATGTCGAGAGAGTCGCACGCCTTGGTGAATAACCAGCCGAGCCCGTCAATGGCTAACTGACAGGTGGACGCAGTGATACTCCCTTCGCATACGCTTCATGAAGACCCGGAATTGTCCGGAATAATCGGAAAGCTCGGAAAATTCACAAGCTCTCCAAAACCTTCTTTTCTGCTATTTGGCTGAAGTGGAAGGATTGCGCTTGACAGGCTGGCGGAGAGAGAGGGATTCGAACCCTCGATAGAGCTTTTAAACCCTATAACGGTTTAGCAAACCGCCGCCTTCAGCCTCTCGGCCATCTCTCCGGCTCGGTTGTCACCAGTATACAAGCAACGCCTACCGCCCAGACCGAAAACGCCGCCCCCCAACCCCTTCTTTCAACCGCCGGGTTGCCCGAACCTCCTCGCCCGCATCCCACCCACGGTGGCTTTTGCCCCAGGGAGAGGACATATCGAAATGACCAACCCGACCAGTACCCAGGACAGTCTTGTTGTCGGCTATTTCGCCGAGGGCGCCGACGCGTATCGCGCGATCAACGAACTGATCGATGAGGGATTCAGCGCCTCGACGATCGGCGCAGCCTTTCGGACGCCGCGCGCAGGAGCAGAACTATCAGCCGCGGGCGAGATGAAAAGCGTCCGCGATTTGACCGATCGCAACCCCGCCGTTTCCGGAAGCCCGGGCGGTCCGGCTTCGGGCGACCAGGCCGTCACGCCTGCCGGTCTCGCGACCGGTTCGGGCAATGCGTTTCCCGGTGCGCCGTCGACGCCGGGGCCGATCCCCGGCACAGAGATACCCTCGACCCTGCCCTCGACGCTCAGGCACGATCTGCCCGAGACGCTCCCCCACGATTTGCCGAGCACGCTGCGCGCCGGCAGCCAGGCAGACGAGCCGTGGCTGGAGCATCTGCATCGCAACTGGGGCAGCAGCACCGCGGAGACCGCAAAGAATCGTAACGCGGCCGCCGCCGGCAACCAGAAATTCGGAACCGGCGAAGCGACCCTGGGCCTGTTTCCGGAATATTCATATTCCGAGCCCGCCTTCGAAACCTCCTTCACCGGCATGGGGCTCAGCCCGGAGCACGCGCGCGGCCTGAGCGGTGAACTCAGCCGCGGAGGCGCGGTGATCACCATCGATGCCGGCGCGAAGTCGTCTTTGGCCGAAGCCATCCTCGAGCGCAACCATGGCCGCGTCCGCCTGGAGTCCTCCGCGGAAACCACCACGCTGCGCCCCTCCGATCGCGAGAGTGCCGTCCAGCTCTACGGCTCGATGCGCAACTACTATCGCTCCGACGAGGACCTCCGCCGTAAAGCGTCCTGACACGCCAACCCGATCGTCACAGCAAAACGCCACTCCGCCCGGGGTGGCGTTTTTGCTTTTCATCGCGGAAAAACCAGAGTAGATTCTGATTCTTCACTTCTGTTGCGCGGAGGATCCCCGGATCGCAAAAACCGTTCAGCCTGCACGCGGAATGCGGTTGCTGCCCCTCATCGCGGCCACCTTCTTCATGGTTTCCGGCGGCCCCTACGGCATCGAAGACATCCTCAACGCCGGCTACCTCAAAGGCCTCATCATCCTCCTCGCGCTGCCGCTCCTCTGGAGCCTGCCCACCGCGCTCATGATCGGCGAACTGGCCAGCGCGCTGCCCGAAGAAGGCGGTTTCTATGTTTGGGTGCGGCGCGCCCTGGGCCCTTTCTGGGGCTACCAGGAGGCTTGGCTTTCGCTGGCGGCGAGCATCTTCGACATGGCCATCTACCCGACCCTCTTCGTGCTCTATCTCGGCCGGCTCTTCCCGGCCTGGACCGCGGGCTGGCACGGCATGGCATGGGAGTTGGCGCTGATTGCGCTGTGCTGCGCCTGGAATTTGCTCGGCGCGCCCGCTGTCGGTGACGGATCGGTGGGGTTGGGGATTCTGCTGCTCTCGCCGTTCGTCGTGCTTGTCGCCGTCGCCCTTTGGCACGGAGCGCATGTGCCCGCGCACATTTCCTGGACGGGATCCGGCAAAGAAGGCGGCCTCACCACGGCCATTCTCGTCGCCATGTGGAACTACATGGGCTGGGACAACGCTTCAACCGTTGCGCGCGAAGTCGACAACCCGCGCCGCAACTATCCCCGCGCCATGCTCGCCAGCGCCGCCGTCGTCGCCATCACCTATATCGTTCCCCTGGCGGCGGCAGCCTGGGCGGGCGTGCCTGCGGAATCCTTCAGCACCGGTTCCTGGGCCGACGTCGCCCGCACCCTCGTCGGTCCCTGGCTGGGCATCGCCATCGTCATTGGCGGCACTCTGACCGCCGTGGGCATGTTCAATGCCCTCACCATGTCCTACGCGCGCCTGCCCATGGTCCTGGCGGAAGATCGCATGCTCCCCTCACCTCTAGCGCGGAAGAACAAGCGCAACGTACCCTGGGTCGCCGTGCTGGCCTGCGCCGTCGCCTGGGCTCTCGCGCTGCACTTCAGCTTCGAGCGCCTCATCTCCATCGACCTTATCCTCTATGGCAGCAGCCTCATCCTCGAGTTTGTCGCGCTCATCGTGCTGCGCCTGCGCGAACCCAACCTCGATCGGCCCTTCCGCGCCGGCAGTCTGGTCACGGCCTGCTTCATCGGCGCTGTTCCCACGGCTCTCATCGTCTATGCGGACGTCGCCTCGCGCCACGAACACATGGCGCACATGCCGGCGCTCCTCCTCGGCGCTCTGATCGCCGCCTGCGGACCGGTCTTCTATCTGTTATCGAAAAAGACCACCCGCCGTCCGGATCCTCTCCCCGCCACCGTCGACTAAATCCGTCTCCGGTACGTTCATCTTTCTGCTTTCGCAAAGGACCAGCCAGCGGCCCGAGGGGCTCTCCGCGGCCGCCGACTGAATCTGTCTGCGGCCCGCTCATCTTCCTGCTTTCACAAAGGACTGAATCTGTCTGCGGCCCGCTCATCTTCCTGCTTTCACAAATGACTGAATACCTGTCTGCGAAAGATTCGATTCGCTGGCACTCCTGACACCAGGGATACGCCAGGTTCACCCCACAGCAAGCAGCAGACTCCTCTGCCGTCCCTGCGTCAACGTGCGTTTGCCCCGCCCGATTCCGAAAGTACCGCAAATCAACTCGACCTGGACCCTTTTGGGAAGACCGCCTGCCGCCCGCTCATCTTCCTGCTTTCACAAATGACTGAATACCTGTCTGCGAAAGATTCGATTCGCTGGCACTCCTGACACCAGGGATACGCCAGGTTCACCCCACAGCAAGCAGCAGACTCCTCTGCCATCCCTGCGTCAACACCCGTTTGCGTCACCCGATTCCGAAAGTACCGCAAATCAACTCGGCCTGGACCGTTTAGGGAAAGCACACCTATCTGCGCACCACGCTCCTCGTCAGCGCCGCCGCAGAATCCAGTCAATTCGACTGCCCCGCGCCCTCCCCAAAAGGCACGCCGTAAGAGACACACGTTTCCGCCCCAACCTGCAGAGAAATTCCCCTCGATCCGCCCAGGAATCCCCCCGCCACCGGCGCCCAGAAAACAGCCCTACCGCGCGCCCCCCGCCAACTCGAGCACCTTCTTCTGCTTGCTGTCGACAAAATTCCGCACCGCATACATCACCCGATCGCGTGCATACGCGGCATCCTGCCAGCCCCTGATCTCCACCCGCTTCCCCTCAAGATCCTTGTAGATCGAGAAAAAGTGCGTGATCTCCTTCAGCATGTGCGGATAGATTTCCGAGTAGTTCCACACGTCGCGGTACCGTGGATTATTCTTCCCCACCGCCAGCACCTTTTCGTCCAGAATCCCCTGATCGGTCATCTCCAGCAACCCGATCGGCCGCACCTCCATCACGCACCCTGAAAAACTCGGCGCGTCCACCAGCACCAGCACGTCCAGCGGATCGCCATCGTCGCTCAGCGTCGACGGCACAAATCCGTAGTCGCCCGGATAATGCACCGGCGAATACAGATTCCGATCCAGCCGGAACACGTGCAGCTTCTTGTCGTACTCGTATTTGTTGATGCCCTCCGCCGGGATCTCGATCACGACGTTGAACACTTCGGGCGCTTTCTCGCCCACGGGGAGCTCAAGATAATTCGTCATAGACAATTCCAGTATCTCTTGAATGGGTGCATCTGTTCGATTAGATGAGTGGGGATGCCCGGGGAGCGGGGGATGGGCCTGCATTTATAATCGGGCACAATGAAGGCTCATGTCTACGTGACCCTGAAGAAAACCGTCCTTGACCCCCAGGGCCAGGCCATCCACAATGCGCTCCGCAAGATGCGCTACGCCGGCGTCGCCGATGTCCGCCAGGGCAAATGTTTTGAGCTCACCCTCGACGACGGACTCCCCGAAGCCGCCGCCCGCGCCGAGGTCGAGCGCATCGCCCGCGAAGTCCTCACCAATCCCGTGATCGAAGAGTTTTCGTTTCGTCTGGAGTAACGCGCCTCAGCCCGAGCAGCACCATCCCCTTCGCCCCTGAGCCCACAGCGCCACCACCTACAACTTTCGTCGTCTCATCCCACCCCGACCCCTGAGGTACCCTTAAACCTATGTGTGGCATTGTCGGTTACGTCGGCAACAGTACTGAAGTCGTCCCCATCATCATCGAAGGTCTCCGCCGCCTCGAATATCGCGGCTACGATTCGGCGGGCATCGCCGTCGGTGGCAATGGCGACGGCCTGCAGCTCCGTCGCGCCCCCGGCAAACTCCGCAAGCTCGAAGAAGTCCTCCACAAGGATCCCATCCACGGCACCTTCGGCATCGGCCATACTCGCTGGGCCACCCACGGCCGCCCCACGGAAGAAAACGCCCACCCCCATCGCGACTGCACCGGCCGCCTCGTCGTCGTCCACAACGGCATCGTCGAAAACTACCTCCAGCTCAAGCAGGAGCTCATCGGCCAGGGCCATAAATTTGTAACCGAGACCGATACTGAAATCATCGCTCACCTCGTCGAGCAGGAATGGGCCGCCGCAAGAAAGTCCGGCCACCCCATCCCCCTTGAAGACGCCGTCCGCCGCACCGTCAAGCGCCTCACCGGAGCCTTCGCCATCAGCGTCCTCTCCGCCGACGACCCCAACAAAATCGTCGTCGCCCGCAGTGGCCCCCCCGCCATCATCGGCGTCGGCGACGGCGAGTACTTCGTCGCCTCCGACGTCCCCGGCATCCTCCACCACACCCGCAACCTCTACTTCCTTGCCGACGGCGACATGGCCGTCCTCACCCCCCACGGCGTCCAGCTCACCGACTTCGACGGCAACCCCATCGAGCGCCCCCTGCAGCGCATCCTCTGGGATCCCATTCAGGCGGAAAAGGGCGGCTACAAGCACTTCATGCTCAAGGAAATCTTTGAGCAGCCCCGCGCCGTCCGCGACACCACCATGGGCCGCATCTCCCTCGACACCGGCCGCGTCTTCCTCGCCGAGATGAAGATCCCCGACGAGACCTTCCGCAACGCGCGCAACATCCACATCGCCGCCTGCGGCACCAGCTGGCACGCCGCCACCGCCGGCAAGTTCATGATCGAGCGCCTCGCCCGCATCCCCGTCGAAGTCGACTACGCCAGCGAGTTCCGCTACCGCGACCCCATCGTCGACGACAAGACCGTCGGCCTGCTCATCACCCAGTCCGGCGAAACCGCCGACACCCTCGCCGCGCAAAAGGAAATGATTGCCAAGGGCGCGCCCACCGTCGCCGTCTGCAACGTCGTCGGCGCCATGATCACCCGCGAGGCCAACGGCACCATCTACACCCACGCCGGTCCCGAAATCGGCGTCGCCTCCACCAAGGCCTTCACCGCCCAGCTCGTCGCGCTGTTTCTCTTTGCTGTGCACCTCGCCCAGGTCCGCGGCACCATTACGGAAAAGGAAAGCCTCGACCTCCTCGAAGCCCTCAACCTCCTCCCCGGCAAGATCGAAGACATCCTCCGCACCGTCGACCCCGAGTGCGAGCCCCTCGCCCGCCTCTACTCCAACGCCCGCGACTTCCTCTTCCTCGGCCGCGGCATCCACTACCCCATTGCTCTGGAAGGCGCGCTCAAGCTCAAGGAAATTTCCTACATCCACGCCGAAGGCTACCCCGCCGGCGAGATGAAGCACGGCCCCAACGCCCTCATTGACGAGACCCTCCCCGTCGTCGTCCTCGCCACCAAAGACGAGACCAACCGCGACTCCGTCCAGCGCTACGAGAAGACGCTGTCAAACATCCAGGAAGTCACCGCGCGCTCCGGCAAGGTCATCGCCATCGCCACCCGAGGCGACGAGCATATCGGCCAGTTAGTCGATCACGTCCTCTTCGTCCCGAGTGCTCCGGAGCTGCTCTTACCGATCCTCGAAGTCATCCCCCTCCAGCTGCTGGCGTACCACATAGCAGTGCGGAGAGGATGCGACGTAGACCAACCCCGCAACCTCGCCAAATCGGTCACCGTCGAATAGGGCAGGCACCCAGCACTCAAGCAGCAGGAGCGGTACTCTCGCCGCTCGAATGTGTTTTCAGTTTCTCCGCGGAACAGCGACGCCGCCCTTACGAAGAATTCCGGCTTCGACGCGGAAAATATCCGGCACATTGATTTTGCCGTTGGCTCGCTGTTCCATAACGGCGATACTCGCCATAGTTTGCAACAGTGCGTCAGGACTGCGATCTATAATCACGCCGATGGGCGCTAGCCATCCGCTGCCACTCGACTGATCAAGAATTTGATCTATTACGTTTGTGCTTTGCCAAAGCTCAAAGAGCTGAGATTTTTCGACTGGCACGAAGTGCCGCCGAAGGGGCGCCAAGACTAAATTGATCCAAGGATAGTCCTCGCCAAGTTCGGTTAATCGTGCATTTGAAGCTCGACGCACTCCTTCGCTGAGACCTAGGTGATCGACCGCCTGTCTTTGCGGCGCCGGTGCGTGCTCTGCGGCAGTCTTCCACGCGGTTAAAAACGTGCGCGGTGCGCAATTGTTTGCCGCGTCGCTGAGGTGCAGGGGCACCCAAGTATAAACACGGCCGCGCTTACTGCTGGAGCCCATGTATTCGCCGGCAATCGCGGTAATCAGCAACTCCTGCTCTTGAAGAGCAGCATTCAGCCGGCCACCTATAGGAAGAGCTGAATGAGCATCTAAGCGCCTAGCGAGCTCCTTCAGAGTCGAAGCGGCTGCATCTTGGCGTAGCAGCTCGAAAAACAACAGACCATAAAGCTCGTACGGCTGCCACCTAAGATCGACCCGGTCATTGGTGACCTTAGAGCTATCCGGAAATCGGAAAAGCTCCGGATCGGCAAACTGGTCTACACGCATAAAGATTTTGGCCCGGATGCTGCGAAATGACTGAAGCCCGAGCGCGGTAATGAGGAGGCCCTTTGTTAGTTTTCTGATGGATGCCCAATTGTCAGGTGAAAGGCGATCCAGCGCATCGAAGACGACCAAGACGAAGGAATCGCTTTTGGCGAATGCTTCGTCCGCCGCTGTCAATTCCTCTGCATAGGCGTGGGGAGAATTTCTTAGCCGGGAGAGTGCATCGCTGAGGGTCGGAGCCCCCTCTGTCGATCGAAGCGACCGTACCGCACGGAGGATAACCGCTTGCCATATCAGGGCAGGGTCGTCGTAAGCCTGATATGCGGCTTGAATCTCATCGATTGTAGGCGTAACCGGGCTGAGCTTCACTGAACCGTTAAAGCCAAGGACGACCTTGGTTCTCGCCAACGCCGGAAACCCATATGTATTAGCGACTCGCTCGCGCACGGCCTGATTCGTCAGTGCATGAGTCCAGAAACTCTTGCCCATGCCACGGTTCCCGACGACAAGTTGCCGCTTCATATCTAAAACACCGCGATGGCCGTTCGGGAAAAAGACACGTTCGAGATCAATGGGCTCGTTTGGCTCGACGCGAGGCGAGATCTCAAATCCAGCTATGGCCTCACGGATGCTAGCCAGATCCAGCCCGTTATCAACGTTCACGATCGGCTCTCCGATTCATCAGGCGCAGCAGCGTTGGAAGCAATAATCAAATCTATACCGTCGAGAAATGGACGATACGCGTTCTCATAGAAGGGTGAATTAAGCTGACTCGGTGTTCCTACGGGGTCGAAATCGACAAAGCTTTGGGTGAAAGGGATGACCAACGGCCAGTGTGGAGAGTCTTCGTCGTCGATGCCAAAAGTGATGGCGTCAGCGTTGTCTTGTTGAGTTTCATCAGCGTCGTATAGGTTTTCGGCGAAGAGTTCGTACAGGTCGTCGCGATAACGCGCAGCCATCGATTCGTCCATACCTGCCTTCGCATAAACGGCTTTGAAGAGGAGCCGCCACTCCGCTCGTTCTCCCGCCGCCCGGTCGCGCTCGGCGAGTATTTTGAACGCAGCAAACAGCGCGCCATAGCCTTGGATTGTTTGCCGCTGAGCTGTGCCAAAGAGGAGTACGGTAGCACCTAAGCCGAGCATGGTGGGCGCTGCAAGCTCCGATAATCCGGCCCTGCTGTCAATCAGAACAACGTCATAGGGGTCTCGTCCGGCAAGACGGCGGATCATATCAGCGATTTTCACGGATACTGCAACGGAGTCACCCCGTGAGTCAATATCATCGATCACTGCGCGCGAGAGCTTTGGCAGAGTGTCAGATGGGTGTTCGACGGATACCCTACCAAGCGCCGGGGCAACGTCAACGCGCCCTCCTCCCGGGCTCGTCAAAGGACTCGTTCCGATGAAGTCCGGAAGGTACTGATCCGGTACACCCCCTAAGCCGTTCTCAACAAGGTAATCGACCGTCCCAAAGCGGGGTAGCCGCTCGTCATCAAGGAGCATGTCACCGACACCGGGCGCCTCAAGGTCGAGGTCGACGACAAGGACGTTCTTATTGCGCCGCGCTAGATCAGAAGCTGTAACCGCCAAGGCAGTTGACCGACCGACACCACCTTTTAGACTGGCGAAGACAATCCGTGTTGGCCCAGTGGTGCCTTCAGCGGGAGAGTCGAGCCACGCCGACCCGATGATTCGCTTGTCTAAAAGACGAAACGTGAGAGAACCATCTCGCACCGGGAAGGCCGCAGAGTCGTGTAAAAGTCTCTGAACACCCGGTTCGTCTCCAAACGCGATCGCCCCGTCTGCTCGTGCATAGGCTCCTAAGGCGTCGACGAGTTGTTTCTCGATGCTGGCACGCTGTTCGTCCGACGGCGATGCTCCCGAACTTAGGAAGCGAAGGCGACCGCTGGAGTCGCGCACGACAAGCCCTTGCTCAAGCGCGTTCGCGCCGAGATCCTTGGCGATCACTTTGACGAGGGCCGGTAAGGACGCGTCAAAGAAGATTTCAGGTGATGCGCTCATACGGTTTCCATCCTCTCAATGAGCTGCTCGGCGCAGTCTTTCCAAGCTGCCACCCACTTTGCGTTGATATCCTGTGTCGGTGCATATCGCATCGCGATATTCCAATTTTGGAATAGGCTTGCATCCTCGGACACTTTGCGCAATTCTCCGGCGCGGCGTCCGGAAGCCGTCGCTAGCAACATCTTCAGCGTGGGAAAATGCGCATAAAACGGGTCATCATGCCGGTCCTTGTCTTCCAATGGCTTCAGACCGCTGTCACGCATAAGCTCCTTAACCGCAAGTTCGCCCGCGAGGCCGAAGAGGTATCCGGCGACAGCCATACAACCGGGCTGAAGGCCCGCGCCGTCCTGCGCATAGAGGACCTGAGCCGCCTTGAGATGGCGTCGAGCTGCAACCCTCAAATCTCGCTTATATGCCATCGCCGGTTACTAGCGCCAAACGCTTAAATCTTAACAGCTTGCCACGCTTGCTGATCCAGACCGCCCTAGGGTGCTCCACATCTGTCCGCTTTTGGCAGATGTGGAAAGCGCGGAACCCCAACCAGCCGCTTTTTGTAACAGGGCACGACTTCAGTCGTGCCGAAAACCAGTCGGCGCGAAGCGCCTTCCTCGTTCGATCCTGCACGATGCGCCCGCCCCGAGAGGCGCACTCGCAGGATCGAACCGGGGCCCCAGCCCCCGCCGCTTCCTGCTTCTCCCTTCCAGCTTCCCGCTCGTCATGACCTTCGTACCGTTCACCCCGCCGATTCTCCTTGCATTGCTCCTCTCGAAGCGAGACCCTAAAACCACGGGGAGAAGTGTCCCCACAGAACTTCCCGCAAGCAAGGCTCGCCATCAGCGAGCCTTTTTCATTGCCGGGACGAAAGGAGAACCGCCATGGCCCACGGTCTGACCGCCGCTAAAGCGCCATTCCGCCCCGGGCGTCCACTTCCCGCGTGTCCCGCTATCCGGGATAGGGCGATGTTGTCGAGCTCGACAACAATAAATCAACCAATGTTTTCAACCATTTGCCGCACCCCCATGCCAGGGGGGAGGGGGGCCAGCCCGCACGCGACCCCAAAAGCAAGACCGCGCCGCCAGAGCAGGCCCAAACGGCCCCTCCAGCAGCGCGGTCTCAAAATCCCTTCCGGCTTCCGGCTCGACTTACCCCAGGACCCGCGTGATGCTCCGCTCGATCGTCTCCTTCGGCACGTAGCCCACGATCTGGTCCGCCACCTTGCCGCCCTTGAAGATCAGCAGCGCCGGAATCCCCCGGATCCCGTACCGCATCGGCGTCGCCTGGTTGTGGTCCACGTCCATCTTCGCCACCTTCAGGCGCCCGCTGTACTGCGTCGCCACCTCGTCCACGATCGGCGCCAGCGCCCGGCACGGCCCGCACCACGTTGCCCAAAAGTCCACCAGAACCGGCTGCTCCGACTGCAGAACCTCCTGGTCAAACGTCGCATCACTTACTTCAGCGATCCCGACTGCTGCCATCTCTCTCGTTGTCCCCTTTAGCGCGTCTCACGCCTGTTCAGTTTACTCGATCAGAGATTAGATGCAGGTGGTTTTCGAGGGTCGCAGGCGGTCCGGCTCACGCGCATTGTTCGGTACAAAAAGTTAAGGCGCCCGGATCCTTTAAGGAATCACGGACGCCGGAGCAGCCCTCCCCCAGAACTGCCCACAGATGCGAAAATAGGGCCTCAGGCCGCTTGTGGCAAGCAATCTTCGGTAATATTTGGTAATAGACTCAACGAGTTACGGTAGGACGCCAATTTGCATTACTTTTGGGGCATACGCTAATCGCCCAGTCCCGACCCCTTCGGAGCCTCTCCACCTCCGTCAGTACCGCACCGGCTCGCTCTCCAGCTCCGCCACCAGAAAATCGACCTTCCCCAACCCCTCCACCGCCTGCGCCGCCAAATTGATTGCGTCAGAAGCTGCTTGTTGTGAAGTGGTTAGCAGCAGCACTCCGGGACCGGCACCACTCAGCGCAACTCCAGCAATTCCCCCCCGCCCGGCCAGGGGAAGCAGCCGCGGCAGCAGCGGGCACGCCTCAGAACGGTAGGGCTGATGCAGCCGGTCCCCCATCGCCGTGGCGATCACGTCGGCTTTCCCTGTAGCAAACGCCGCCGTCAGCAGCCCCACCCGCTGCAGATTCTCGACTACGTCCTTTCGTGCGTAAGCGTCGGGAAGGAATCCGCGCGAAGCATGGGTGCCCAGCGGCTGCTCCGGCATAGCGATCACCGCCCGCCACTCACTCGGCACAGGGATCGAGATCGCCCGGACCTGGTCGCCCTCGAACGCGCTCGCCACGAACCCCCCGAGCCAGCAGGCAGCCGCATTGTCCGGATGCCCTTCCAGCCGCGAAGCCTCCGCCAAAATCCGCTCCCGGTTCCATCCCAGCTCGCCAAAATGCGCTGCCAGAGCCACCGCCGCAAGACGTACCGCCGCCGACGACCCGCAGCCCATCCCCAGCGGAATCTCGTTCCGCACCCGCAGCCGCAGCGGTACAAACGCCCGCCCGTGTCCGGCCAGAGTCTCCCGATAGGTCGACAGCAGCAGGTTGTTCTCTGTTGCTCCGCAGATGTCCGCGTTTCGCCCGGTCGCCTCGACCGAGACGTGCTCCGCCGCCTCTGCCTCTACCTCGAGGTAGATCTTCAGCGCCAAAGCCAGCGCATCAAACCCCGGTCCCAGGTTTGCCGACGTCGCCGGCAGCCGCAGCTTCATCGCCCGAATCGCTCCAGTTCACTCAGCACCGCATCCGCCGAGGCTTCAATGCGGACCGCATTCCGCCGCGTCGCTGCAATCGCGAATCCCACCTCGGCCGGCGCCTCCTTCGGCCACTCCCCGCGGTGGTACTGGATGGTGTAGTCCGGATCCTTCAGCGTGTGGCCGGTCAGCACCAGCACCACGGAATCCTCCGCGCCCACTTTGCCCTGCGCGACCAGCTTCTTCAGGCCGGCGAGCGTCACCGCCGACGCCGGCTCGCAGCCAATCCCCTCCGCTCCGATCTCCGCCTTCGCCAGCGCAATCTCCGCCTCGGAAACCTGCTCGACCCAGCCGCCGGTCTGCTCGATGACGCGCACCGCCTTCTTCCACGACGCCGGGTTGCCGATGCGAATCGCCGTGGCGCGCGTCTTCGCCTCCACCGGCTCGAGCTTCTTACCGCCGAACTCGCTGATCGACCGCACCAGCGGATTGGCCCCCTCTGCCTGGATCACCGAAATCCGCGGCGTCTTCGGCGTCAGCCCCAGCTGCTTCATTTCGAGGAAGCCCTTGCCCAGCGCCGAGCTGTTCGCGAGATTCCCTCCCGGCACAATCAGATGATCCGGAACCTGCCACTCCATCTGCTCCGCGATTTCGAAAGCGGCCGTCTTCTGCCCCTCCAGCCGGTAAGGATTCACCGAGTTCAGCAGATACACGGGGGCGCGGCGCAGCACCTCCATCAACACGCGCACGCAGCCATCGAAGTCGGTCTGCAGCTGCAGCGTCAGGGCGCCGTAGTCCATGGCCTGCGCCAGCTTCCCCCAGGCAATCTCGCCATCCGGCAGCAACACCAGGCTTCGCATCCCCGCACGCGCTGCATAAGCCGCCATCGATGCCGACGTGTTCCCGGTCGAAGCACACGCCACCCACTCCGCGCCGCTTTCCCGCGCTACGGAGATCGCCGTGGTCATGCCCGTGTCCTTGAACGATCCGGTGGGATTCATGCCCTGATGCTTCGCGTGTAGCCGCGCCACGTGCAGCCGCTCGCCCGCCCGGGGCAGATCGTAAAGCGGCGTGTTGCCCTCGGCGATCGAAACGATGTTCTTCTCCGAAGTGAGGATCGGCAGCATCTCCCGGAAACGCCACACCCCGCTGCGATCCGCCGCCTCCATCGACATGCGCCGCTCCTTCCACAGCCAGCGCAGAGCGCTAGGATTGGGCCCGGTTTGCTTTAGTCCCGCCTGTTTCGGCGCCGTCCACCCGGGATAGACAACCTCGAACAACTCGCCGCACTCTGCGCAGCGAAAGTTGCCAGGAAGCGCCTGCGGCTCTGCTGTGTGCGCGCAGCCAATGCATCGCAGCTGAAGAATCTCACTCATCGTGTGCCGATGAATTCAGCCTACCATCGCGATGCGCCGTTCACCCTGGCGTGGTGAAGCTACGACGTTACGAAAAGGCACGCAACACACACGCTTGCTGCAATCGTTATCGCTTGTGGAACGCTGGAGGAGCAGACCGGGGCGCGAAATGCGTCCACTCGCGCAGAAGGCAGGAGCTTCCCCTTAAAGGGCCGCCTCCGCGTGCGGCCGTTCCGCCAGCCGCTCCGTCACCCGTTCCTGATCCCGCAGCCGCGCCGCATCCACCAGCATCTTCCCCGCCCAACGGTAGACATTGAATTGCGCCAGGAGCGATCGCATCGATCGCATCCGGTCCTGCTGCTCCTCCACCGGCATCCGCAGCGCCGTCGCCAGCGCTTCGCTGCTCCCCTCCAGGTCGTACGGATTCACGATCAGCGCTTCTGTCAGCTCCCGCGCCGCCCCCGTGAACTCGCTCAGCACCAGCACTCCCTTCAGATCCGTGCGCGCCGCCACGAATTCCTTCGCCACCAGATTCATCCCGTCATGCAGGCTGCTCACATAAAACACATCCGCCGCCCGGTAGAACCGGAACACCTCCGGCGGCTCGTGATGCGACCGCAACAATAGGATCGGGCGATACTCCCCGCGTCCGAACCGCTCGTTGATCCGCGCCGCCAGCGTCTCCACCGCCGAGTTCAGTTCGCTATAGCGCGCAATTCGCGTGCGGCTCGGCTCTGCCAGCTGCGCAAAGGTGAAGCGCCCCCGGAATTCCGGGTACCGCTCCAGCAGCCGCTCCACTGTCAGCAGCCGCTCCTCCACGCCCTTGGTATAGTCCAGCCGATCCACACCCACACCCAGCAGCGCGTCCGGTTTCAGCCCCCAGTCGCGCCAGACCTGCGCACGGCATTCCTCTACGCTCGCCGCCGTCTCCACCCAGTGGTTCGGCCATTCGATCGCGATCGGATACGGCCGGATCAGCGTGCTGTGCCCCTGCATAATCACCGCGTTGTTTTCCCGGTCGATGCGCGCCTCCAGATACCGGTCCACCGTGTCCAGAAAGTTGTTGCAGTGCTGATGCGTTTGAAATCCCAGGATGCTGCTCCCCATCAATCCCTGCAGCAGCTCGTCGCGCCATGGACAAATGCCCATCCGTTCCCCGTTGGGCCACGGAATATGCCAGAAGTTCAGAATCGTCGCCGCCGGCAGCCGCCTTCGGATCATCGCGGGCGCCAGCGCGAAGTGATAATCCTGCACCAAAACGATCGGGTCGCGCGTGTCCACCTCTCTGCACACCGCATCGGCGAACTTCTGGTTCACTCCCTGATATTGCCGCCAGTCTTCCAGGCGGAAGACTGGCCGTGCGTCCGCCACATGGCACAGCGGCCACAGCCCTTCGTTCGAGAAGCCGTAGTAGTACCCCTGCTGCTCCTCTTCGCTCAGCCACACCCGCCGCAGCCGGTACGACTCCTCCCCCGGAGGCACGCCAACTCGATCCTCCCGGTCCACCGTCTCCCGATCCGCGCTCCCGCTCCCGTGCGCCACCCACACCCCCGAGCAGGCCCGCATCACCGGCTCCAGAGCCGTCACCAGACCACTCGCCGGATGCTGCACTTCGATTCGCCCGTCCGGCATGCGCTCGTGAACATACGGCTCCCGGTTCGCCAGGAGCACAATCTGCTCTCCATGCAGATGCCGGTTCAGCGTCTGCTTCAGGCTGGCCGCTGTCCATTGTCCCGGAATCTCCTGCTGTTCGCTCGACATGCGCCCCACCAGCTCGCGCAGGTCGCTCAGGATCGGCTGAAACTCCCGCCGGTTTCTGCCGCCGCCGCGCAGCAGCCGCCGCAGCTCCAGGCTCCAGTCGTGCCGCGCCCGCCGCGCCGCCACCAGCGGTACCCCAAACGCCGTGATCGCCAGCAGCACCGAAATTGCAATCAGAAAAGTCCGCGCCCGGTCTTCCCGCTTCTCGATATACCCCAGGTCCTGGACCAGGATCGCGAATCCCAGTTCCTGCCCATTCGCCCGCACCGGCATCGCGCTCACGTGCACCCGTCCCGTCGGCAGCGTCGCGATCGTGCTCCACTCCCGGAACGACGGCTGCTCCGTTCCTCCCCGCGGCGTATCGATCAGCATGCGCGGCCCCACCTCAACGCAGTCGAACTCAACCGGAAACGCCGCCGTCGCCGCCCGCGTGCTCAGATCGGCCCCACACGCCGCCGTCGCCATCACGTGCTCGTCGCGTGCAATCGCGACCAGATCGCTGTGCAGCTCCTGCGGATTGTTCCACGCCTGCGCCAGTGAGGGGTTTGCCCCAGTCAGAAACAGATGCGCCCGCGCGCTCACATCCCGCTCGAACCACTCCCGCGCCGTGGTCTCCACCACGCCCGACGCCACCCACGTCAGCAAAGCAAGCCCCGCCAGCAGGCCGAGAATCAGCTGCGCAATTCGAGACATAACAATTTAAGGCTACAACCCCTGACTCCCCCGCGCCGACCGTCCTTCGTTATTCCATGGAAGTCCCTTTTTGTAAGGCCCCTTCCGACTCTGTCCGGCGGCTTCGCTCAAAGCCCATCAATCGGACCGCAGACCGGTACTGATTCAATATCGTCTGGTTTCGCCTGCAGAAAACGTACATTTTCGTCTAAAATCGCCGAATGGCGCCTCTCCTTACACCCCGCGATGCCGCCATGCGGCTCGGCATTTCGTATGCCGCCATCAAGCAGTGGCTCTACCGCGGCAAGCTCAAAGCCATCAAAACGCCCGGCGGCCACTATCGCATCCCCGAGTCCGAGCTCGACGCTCTGCTCTTCAAAGCGAAACGCCCGGAAACCCCGAAGCGCCAGATGATGCGCACGGTCAGCGGCCGCAATCAGCTGGTCGGCCGCATCGTCGACCTCAAAATCGAAGGCCTGCTCGCTCAGGTGCGCCTCTCCATCGGCGGCCAGATCATCACCTCCATCATCACCTCCGACGCGGCGCGCGAGATGCGCCTCAAGAAGGGCGAAACCGTCGCCGCGCTGATCAAATCGACCGAAGTGATGGTGCTCCGTGTCTGATCGTTTTCCGCGCGTGCTCCGCTACAAATCTCCGGCTGTCGCCTTAGCGCGATCTTCACATCCATCCAGTGCTTTGAAGGGGCACGGCTTCAGCCGTGCCGAAAAGCCTCAGAAGAGGAGCTGGGCTTTAGCCCCTGAGGGAAGTCTGAAAGCTTTCCTCCTTACGCTGATCTTGTTCGCTTTGCCCGGCGTCACCGCCTCTGCACAACAACTCGCGCAGCCCGCAACCACCCTGCGCATCGCCGCCGCCGCCGACCTCCAGCCCCTCCTGCCTGCGCTCCTCGCGCAGTTCCAGCAACAAACCGGCATCCACGCCGAAGCCTCGTATCAATCCTCTGCCACGCTCGCGGCGCAGATCATTGATGGCGCTCCGTTCGACCTTTTCCTTGCCGCCGACCTGTCCTTCCCGCAGCGCGTGATCGATGCCGGACGCGCCGAAGAAGCGCAGCCCATCCCCTACGCTCGCGGCGCTCTCGTTCTCTGGACTCGCAATGACTCCGGCGTCAGCACCCTCTCGCTTGCCGCGCTCCGCGACCCAGCGGTCAAAACGATTGCCATCGCCAACCCCGAACACGCCCCCTACGGACGCGCCGCTCAGGCCGCCCTCGAGCACACCGGCTTTTACGACAGCCTTCGCTCGAAACTCGTGGTCGCTGAAAACATCGCGCAGGCCGCACAGTACGCCGACTCCGGCAACGCCCAGGCTGGATTCATCTCGCTCACCTCCGCCCTCACGCCGCGCCTCCGCGCCAGCGGCCACTTCATTCGCGTTCCCAATGAGGACTACCCGCCCATCCTCCAGGGTGCGGTCGTCATTCGCGCCAGCGCCGCTTCTTCCGCCGCCCACCGGTTCCTCGACTTCCTCGCGCAACCAGCCACCCGGCAGACTCTCGCCGCCGAAGGCCTCGAGCCCGTTCGCTGAATGGACCTTCAGGCACTAGGTCTCACCCTGCGTCTCGCCGCCACCACCACCGTGGTGCTGTTCGCCCTCGGCATTCCGCTTGCGTACTGGCTCGCCTCCACACGCACGCGCGTTCGTCCCCTCGTCGAAGCCATCACGACGCTGCCCATCCTTCTGCCGCCCACCGTTCTCGGCTTTTATCTGCTCATCCTTCTTGGACCCCGCACCGCTTTCGGCCGAGTCACCGCTCACCTGCTCGGCCATCCGCTGGCCTTTTCGTTCTCCGGACTCGTCGTCGGCTCGGTGCTCTACTCGCTACCCTTCGCCGTTCAGCCGCTCGCAGCGGGTTTTCGCTCGGTGGATACAGCGCTGCTCGAGCAGGCGCGCCTTCTCGGCGCCGGACGCTTCCGCACCCTTACCTCGGTGCTGCTCCCGCTCTCGACGCACTCCGTGGTCGCTGCCGCGGCGCTCTGCTTCACCCACACCGTCGGCGAATTCGGCGTGGTCCTCATGATCGGCGGCGATATTCCTGGTGCCACGCGCACCCTTTCCATCGCCATCTACGATCAGGTCCAGGAATTCTCTTACGCCGCTGCGAACCGCACTTCACTCGTGCTGATCGGCGTCGCCGTCCTCGCCCTCGCGTTGCTCTACGCGCACCGCTCCACCGAGGATGCGTCTCGTGGCTGACATCGCGATCCGGCACCGCCAGGGCCGATTCATTCTCGACGCCTCGTTCTCTCTCACTGGAGCCTGGACCGTCATCTTCGGTCCTTCCGGAGCCGGCAAAACCACGCTCCTGCGCATCCTCGCCGGCCTCACCCAGCCCACTTCCGGCCGCATTCAGCTCGGCGACCGGACCCTGCTCGACACCGCCGCCAGCGTCAGTGTTCCCGCCGGCAAACGCTCCATAGGATTCGTAACGCAACAGCCGGCTCTCTTCCCGCACCTCACAGCGCGGCAGAACGTCGCCTTCGGCATTCGTCATCTGGACCGCGGCCAGTGTGAAGCCCACGTGAGTGAAATGCTGCGTTTCTTCGGAGCCGAGTCCCTCGCCGATCAGCCGGCACCGCAACTCTCCGGTGGAGAGCGTAAGCGCATTGCCCTCGCCCGCGCCTTAGCGCCGGCGCCTGACTTGCTACTTCTCGACGAGCCTCTTGCCGGCCTTGATGACGCTTCGGCGCGCGACATCCTCGCGCGCCTGCTCTCGCTCCAGGTGTCGGGCCAGGTCCGCGTCGTCTACGTCTCGCACGACCTCGCTGAAATCTGGCGCCTGCCTGCTGAAGTCGTCTGTCTCGAAGCCGGCCGCGTTACCGCGGTCGGACCGCTGCAGCAGGTGCTCGCTCCCCACCGCGACCAGCTGCTCCAGCAGCTCCGCTAGAGCTAATCCCTATCGGCGACGGCTACTCCCTGCTTGCCACGCTCCCTGCAGGAACAGCCACTGGTCGCGATGATCATCCGGCGCCGCATGCGAGTCCACGTCCAGATGCATCACCTGCCAGCCGTCCGCCGCATTGTATTGCGGCCATTTCGGCGCGTCGCCGCCGTTAGGATCGCCTGTCCGTGCAAAGTTCGTCCAGTAGGTCTGCATCAGATCGCTCAGCTTCTTATCCTCCGGCTGCCACACCGCCTCCGGCCGCGAATCGAGCGTCCCAAACACATACTCGATCTCGTCGGAGTGAAATGCCCCCGACCCCGCCGGATGATACTTGTCCGCCGGCGCGGGCCGCTCGAAGTGATAGCGATACGCCGTGCCGCCGGCGGCCACCTGCGCCTCCAGCCATTCCCACGTCGCCAGCGTCAAAAAGCGCGCTCCGCTGTAATCGATCGCCGAACGCACCGCTTCCGCATCCGTAGTCGCCGGATACACCTTCAGAAACTCCGGCGCCTGCTCCCCAAAATCCTTCTGCGCCAGTTCCTGAAAACTCTGTACCGTCGGTGGCTCAGGAGAATTCACCGCCAGTGCGCTCGGCTCGTCCCGATTCCATCCGGCAAGCAGCGGCACGTGCGCCTGCTTGTTCTCCTTAAAGATCTGCGGCACGCCCTCCGGCAGGAAATACCCATCGATATCCGGAGCGTTGCCCGCGCGCGTGGGAGGAGTACCCGGCGCCCTCGCCGCGGCTGCTGCCCCCATCTTCTGCATCAGG